>ENA-OSEY01002949-OSEY01002949.1-marine-metagenome-genome-assembly--contig:-NODE-2949-length-10672-cov-7.773761_pt1 | contig 10672 bp, 8 predicted proteins | sample MGYA00248465_ERZ534230 | MGnify/ENA primary metagenome ERZ534230 (study PRJEB26409, sample SAMN06344110) | marine metagenome | isolation source: Sea water from surface | place: Atlantic Ocean:Southern... | reverse complement strand
GTATATGCACCTGCTGAACCTTGAGTTCCGTTTACAGTCACACCTGTGGTATATGCAGTCGTTTTATCTACATCATAGTAAAATCTGAGTGGATGAAGTGCGTTAGTTCCATCTGACTGATCGAAACGATAAGTACGGCCTGGTGTTAGAGTTATAAATGGTGCTTCCACTCCATCAATTTTATATCCATTTGAACTACCTGAACCATTGTATCGGTGTGCTGATGTTTTTGCTGCAACTGTTACCACAAATGTAACTGTAGTTCCATGTATTGATCGAATAGTACTGTGTCCTTTTAAAGTTGGAACTGTCAGGTCAGTCACACCAAGAGTGCTAATAGTTCCTATCCCTGCTGAATTAATATTTCTGACTGTTATATCTGGCGTTCCTGTCAATCCCTGTGCGTTGGTTGCAACTGTTGCTGAGGCTGCTATGGTTGCGTTAGTTGCCGTACCCGTCACATCTCCCGTTACATTGCCAACGAGATTTCCTGAAAAAGATGTCGCTGTAATCACACCTGATGCGACCACACCACCTTCTGAATTAAAACCTACACCCTGCTGACTAGCATTTGGATTACCACCGATTTGCAATGAATTAGCTGGATTTGTGGTAAATATTCCAACATTTCCGTCAACATAAATTGGGGATGCACCCGCACCAACTATGTTAACATTTTGCCATTGTGATGTTGGTAATCCTGTGAGTGTTGAACCATCCCCCTTATAAGATGATGCTGTAATTACACCACTTGTAGAATCTAGAGATATAGTTGAACCAATACTTACCTGAGTGAATGTAGATACACCACTAATTTCTAAATTATTCGCAGTAATTATTCCTATGACTTTTGCATTTCCTCTGACATCAAGGCTCTCGTCTGGGGATGTAGTTCCAACCCCGACCCGATCTCCCTTTACAACGAGAGCTTCATCGTCTACTTGAACTCCATCTCTGAAATTAAAAGTCTTTCTTATATTAGACATTTATCACGATATTTTTAGTTATTTATTCAGTTTGTTTATTACCAAAGAAACTCGTGATGGCATATCTTCCGTATCCATCATAGTAATCTGAATCCTTTATACTTACCTTAGTGACACCATGTTCGACCCATGCTGGCATCATGATTAGCGAATTGTTGTCACATTTAAACGAGTAATTATATTTAGGAAAGAATAACTCACCTCCATCAAACCTTTTTGGTTCACGATAAAAGTATGAAAAAGCAAGATATTGAAAAAAATTATCAGTATGTGGCTCATAGAAATCTTCATCATGATAATATCGAACTTTTGTATGATCGTAATTACAAGTCAAAGACGGTAAACAACTATCATGTAATTTAGAGAATGGTTCTAACACCTGTGGTTCAAATATTTTTCGATTAACAGTTAGTATGTTCGATAACTTTCTATATTTTTTTGGATAGACTACATCAAGATATATCGCTTTCGCATTTGTTTTATCAACAACTCCCATGTATTCTTTTACATCTAGTAGTTTATCAGGTTTAGTATAAAAATTAAGTTCCTCCCATATCAAATCTAGTTCTTCATCATTATAAAAATTATGAAAAATTAAATGTGGGAATGGTGTATGTAAAGCCTCTGCTGATATTTGTTCTGTCATTTCCAATCTGGTATATCAGGATGATGCTCCTTGATATAAGCATTGATTCTATCTAAACTATCTTGCATCCAATCCTCCCAAATGATTACACCATGTGGTGCGTGTTTCATTCCTTTGTACATCCTTTTGACACACAAAGCACCTCTCAAAACTATCAACTCATTACGATTTAGTTTCATGTAAGTTTGAATCCGAATTTTTTAGTGAACATACCTAGTAGTCCGTTTTTTAATTCTACTTCATATTTTTTATCAGTCAACTTTGCATAGTCCATTCTCTGCATTTCAACACCGTTCACTACTGGGTTTCCATCAAAACATACAAGGTAACTGTCTGAATCTCCCACAAATGATTCTTCAATTAATTTTCCATCCCAATCTTGATCTGGTTTCAAAGGATTAAAACCAAACATGAGAGTATCAGTATATGCTTCAAATATTCGATCAACTCCTAACAAATGCTTTTCATTGTAAAAATTATTTGTTTTCGTATCTCCCTCAACATATTCAGAACTAAATGGTGTTCCTAATCTTCCAGAGCCCTTCACGATTATATGGTAGATAGTATAATTATTCAATGCACCATCTATATCAATATCCCCTGCATCTGCGGTCACTCCACAAAGAGAAAATTCCTCACATTTTTTAAAAAATCTTTTATAACTCATAACTCTACCTTCCTTACTTTCAGAGTAAATCTATCTCTCTCGTGATATTTACCTTCAATAACTTTATCTATCAAATCTCGTACTTCAAATTTGTCCTCCATTTTTTGTGGAATATTATCTGGTAATGTCTCTAGTTTTTTCTCTTGATTTTCCACCCTCTGTAATCCAAATTTTCTTATCAATGTATCTGAAAAAGTTTCAAGGTCAAACATATCAAGTTCATCACAATTAATCGCTATGGGTGTATAATCATCAATAGATTTTCTTGACTTTTCATAGCAAAATTTCACTACTATTTGATTTGACTCTGATATGTATTCTACTATTTTAAATATTATTTTCATAAGTTTTAGATGTAATTACTTTAGCCCACGGATTGACCATCATAGATGTTCGATTACCTGTAAAGTCCTCTACATTATGTGGAATCCCTGCTGCAAATATTACCAATCTGTTTGTTTTTGGTAATATTTTATCACTACCTAATAATAACTCTCCACCCTTCATGTTGTCAACATGAGGATAGTAGATTATGGTACATAGTGGAAAACTTAACATATTTTTCTCGTCAAATAATTTTTCATCCTTATCTCGATGCCAACCTTTGACGCAAGTGTTTAAACGAGTCCAAAATTCATAACCCACAGAGGATGATAAATTGTAAAATTTACTCGCAATATTAATCATTGCTAAACAAAAATTATCATACAAATGATTTTGATCCATCATATAAAAAAATGGATCTTTGGTGGATTCATCTAAAGATTCATGAATTTTAGATACAGATTCAGAATCTAAAACATCATCAATAACTATGTTAGTTGGAATCATCTTGTTGAATCATCCCCCATGATGTAGCGATATATTTAGTGCCACCAAGTGGTGGATTACCTCTGTGTGTATGTGTAAAGGAAGCTGGAAATATTAATACATCCCCTGCTACTGCTTCCTCTCTTCTTTGTTGATATAAAAATTCTGTTTCACCACCATCAAAGTCATCATTTAAATAAATTTGAACAACAAACTGTCGTGCAGCAACATCTAATGCACCATTTTCATAATGCCATGCATGAAACCCACCCCCAGCTGGAATCTCTTTCAATTTCAAATCATGCAATAAAAATTTTCTCATACCTAAAACATTAAATGCCTGTAAATATTCATCTACGCAAGGTTTAATTTTAGGAAAAATCTCCTCTGCAATACGACTCGATGCTGAAAAGTTATAATCATGTGAAATATTTACGGTCTTATGATCTTCTCTTGTTAATTTTTCTCTATCGTAAAAAAGTAAATGATTTTTATCAAAAAACTTAATACCATCTATTATTCTCGTACAATCCTCTTTCGAGAAAGCACCACTATACCTTCTTATTAAATCAGTCTCAAATGCCATAATTTAAATCTAGTGCTTATATTATAGCACACCTGTAGCGTTTGTGCTACCACTTAAAGTTCCACTATTACTTACATTCACTGTAAATCCTGAGTTTCTTCTTATCGCTGCTCCATCAGGGCCTCCTGCTCCTCCTCCTGAACTCGAACCCTCTCCACCGAATCCTGTGCCACCATTATCTGCTGCTTCCCCTACTGAACCACCAGTTCCACCACCACCAGCTACTGCTTCTCCATCATTATTTCCACCACCTCCACCAGAACCAGCTGCTGTTGCTGAACCTGCGTTTCCGGGGCCACCTTCTACCCCACCAGAACCTTCTGCTCCACCTGCACCGGCCGGTATACCTGCACCACCGCCACCTCCTCCACCAGAGGCAGTTCTTGATGAGTTCTTATCGTGGTCAAACGCACCACCGCCACCACCGCCTCCTCCGAAGCCTGCGACTAAAACACCACCTGATGCAATATTTACTTGTGTAGGACTGTATTGAACACCCAATCCTGATGTACCTGCTCCACCTGCAAATCCACCACCAGAGTTTACTGATCCATTACCACCATCGCCACCACCACCTGCGATTCTTCCTGACCCACCAATATCAATCTGCAATGAAGTTGATGAGTTCCATGAACCTGTTCTCAAAGCACAATGTTGCACATTAGATTTTTCTGATCCGATAGTTTGATTTACATGAATATGAACCTTAGTGCCTGATGTATTATTTGGTCTTGTTCTATAATTACCAACAACATTTACATCATTCGACCCACCTGCGTTATATCTATCTTTCGCTATTAATCTATTGCCACCTCTACCAGAACCATAGAAATTAACTACTGTTTGTAATTTAGTACTATAGAAATCACTAAATTTTATTTGCCCTGATGTTGGCACTGAACCACCACTTGCTGCATCAATCGAATTAAACTGCAATGCACCAAAAGAGACGGGAAAGTTACCCTGCCCGTTGGTAGTTCGATATGAACCTAGTCTGGTTTCTGATCCATTAGTATATCCAAACTCATTAGCGATATTACTCGCTGAAATTTGCCCTGATCCTTGTAATGCCATGTTTAATGATGGTGGGATTTAGATTTTAAAACATCAACTTCATGTTTTAATTCCTTTATTGCTTCAATCAATATAGGAACTAATCTATCATAACGAACTGCCAAGCTGTTATCACTTCTTGTTGTTGTTATTCCGGGTAGTCCGAGTGCTTCAACATCTTGAGCAATTACACCAGTATCAGACTTACCATCAAGATAATCATATCCTGTGTCTGTCTTCCAGTCATATGTATATCCTGTGATTATGCCAACTTTATCTAAGGCATTTGTTATTGGTGTCAAATTTTCTTTGAGATTTAAATCAGATGAACTAAATGCGATTACATCACCTGTGAATGTTCCTGACCCTGTGACGGATAAGTTACCACCAAATGTTCCTGTACCAGATGTATTTAAGTTTCCATTATGATCTATGTCAGCATTAATCTCAACCTCATTTGTGGCAGCATCTAATATAAGTTTACCACTTGATGTTGTAACAGTTTGATTATCTGCTAAACCGACTTGAACATTGCCTAGTGTCGCACCAGCCGCAGTCAAGTTTCCACTAAATGTAACTGATGCTCCTGTGAAACTACCAGTTAAGTTAATATTACCTGTGACATTTAAGTTGTCATCAATGATGACTGTGCCACCAGTTGAGTCTATTGTAAGGTTCCCTGAAGGTGTGTCAATTTCATTTCCATTTATTCTAACATTATCAAATTGATATGATCCTTGCGTTGCTGAAATATTTCCTGTGACTGTTAAATTATCATCAACTATGACTGAACCACCAGCAGAATCAATTGTTAAGTTTCCTGATGATGTATCAATTTCATTATCATTTGTAACACCGATTCTAATGTTACCATTTGTAGCACCACTTGAACTAAAGTCACCACTTACAACAACATTATCTTGAATTGTAGTTGTACCGCCAGCAGAGTCAATAATTAAATTATTATTACCGATGGTTCCAAGCATATTTGCTGTGGTAATACCAATCTTCAAAGCACCAATCTCAGCACCACCATCAATATCCATCAAACCTGTGAATGTTGAAAGACCTGTGACTCGTAAGTTGTTAACAGTTGATATACCTAAAACATTGAAATCCTCTCCAACATTTAAGTTCTTCTCAATACCTATACCACCATCTGTAATAAGTGATCCTGTATCTCGACTGTGTGAGTTAGTGTCGTTTGTAATCTCAAAGTTTCCATTTAATTTAATTAAATCATTTACAGTCAATGCAGCATTAACTTTGACAACTTCGTTAAATGTAACAGGGCCATCAAACTGTGTAAGAATAGTCCTCGACTTACCACCTTCAACAACTAATCTCTCCTTAACGATTACTTCATCAAATATAACTGATAATCTCGATGGATCTTCACCTGTGACTGTTGGGATCGGAGCATCAAATGTTCTTTCCTGACCAGTTGCAGAACTAACTCTCTTATTACCAATAAAGAAGTCACCTCTGTTGTTCATACCTGTGTAAACAACAGTACCACATGATCTCTCTTGTGACTGTGTTAAGAACTCTTCTCTTTCTGTAAGTGTTCTGACTTGAACCTGTGGAAGTGCAGTTGAGTAGTTACCTGGCCCGAATCCAAGATATTCAAATGTATGACCAGATGCACGAATGATAGATGGTCGTCTAAATTCAATTGGTATAGGTTTGATTTTTTTAACCAATTCTCCTGAACTATGATTTTCTTGAATTGTTCCTAATGCACCACGAATGACAGTCAACTCATTGTCACCTGAACCAGATGTATTTGCAGACTTAACTCGCATTATCTCATCGCCAACCTGTAAATATGAACCTAGATCAAATCTACTTGTGGTTCCAATACCTGCGTTTGGTAGAGATATTTCAACTGAAGTTCCTGTGGTTACATCTGCACTAAGATTAAATGTCTCATTATCATAGAAAGTAAGACCTCTTGAACCAATATTTTCATTTTCTTTATCAGATGTAGGAGTTGCGGGAGCCATTCCATTTGGAAGGACTGTTGTGGGGGATGCCAGTTGAACAGATGTAGTTGCTGAGAAAGTGTTTACACCAACAACTGTTTTAACAAAGAAGTCACCTAACTTATTGTTATTATTATCTAATACTCTGAACTGACTACCAGCTACAAATCCATGACTCTTTGTAAATGTAAATGTAGATATACCAGTAGTGGCATCTATTGTCGATACACTCTGTATAGTTGATTTAGGCCCTTGATTTATTGCAAATTGTCCTGTGATAATATCAGGATCACCAGTTGTAACAGCGATTGATACAGATGTTGTTGATCTGACTGATGATATTGCAACTATGCTATCTGTAACTGTGCCAATACCTGTAATTTGCAGTGAATCTCCTACATTTGTACTGATACCTGTGACTCCAATGACCACTTTAGCTCCTGAGCCACCTGTAAATGAATTGTCGATATCAAGTGTTTCTGTGCCTGTAAATCCAGATCCACCCTCAATTATCTCTACACCTGTAACTGCATTACTCGCTACAGTAACTTTTGCTGTTGCACCATCCCATGTAGTGGTTCCTTCATTTAATAGTTTGACATTATGATATGTGCCATTTGTCAATCCTGATCCACCAACGATTGAAGCAACTTTTACTATACTTCCAAATCCATGTGGTCTATCGAATGTGATAGTTGTATGACCAACACCCATAGCACCACCAGTGCTAACACCAGATATAATTTTTGCATACCCAAAGTCTTTTACAATTTTATCAGTAGTCTCTCTGGTGATACTCTTTCTTTGATCGTTTGTTGATACATCACCAATAGGGGCTCTTTTTGCGAATGATACTGCTGACGGTGGGTTTGAATGATTATTGTCTCGATCTAATTGTGGATACAAGTCAACGACATTTTGTCCGTACTTAACACCTGTAAACTCTGTAGGTATTTCATTATCAGCATGAAGAACGAATAAATGATAGATACCATCCTGAACATTCTTAATGTAAGAACTTATAGTCTCATTTCGATAGATATAGAAATTACTTTGTAAATTATTTCTTTCAAATCTAGGTAATGTTGTTGTTCTGTTTGATATATTATTTGTAAAGTTACCTATCGTATGAGTGACACCTGCTGTATCTGTTGTTGGATAAGTAAATGTTTTATCATCAACCACAGAGCTTACTAAGAATGAACCGTTATAACCTTTGTTGAATACACCTGTGGATGTTCCACTATTGTCAGTGACATTCTTAACAAAAATTCTTTCACCCGCTTTTAAATTGTGTGGTACATCAGCGATAACTGTGACTGCTGTGCCTGATACAGAACAAGTGCTGATAAATCTAGGGTTACGATCAAAGTCGTAATCGCTCTCTGTAATTGAAGTTCTAGTAAAGTCACCTACATTCCTTACATTTGTTGACGCTGATTCTTGTAATATAAATCCTTCTTCTGGATTCTTACCATTCTCAAGTTCTTTTGGTACAACAACTCTTAACTTATATACTTTCTCGTCTAGTGATCTTTCATCAGCAATTCTCTTAATAAATGAAACAGGTGTATTGTTACCAAGATTACCTACACCTAATGTATTCATTGTTGTGTAGATTTGGTTGTTAGTCGCAGCATGAATATACCAGTTTGAATTTACTGGGTCAAACTGTATTGGTGAACCAATTTCACCAGAGTCTTTATCAGATACACGACTTTCGATCTGTAATTTTGTTCCCCCATAGATTATTAGAGAAGTTCCTAATGTAGCATTTGTTTTCGATGATGCAATCTTAATCTGAGTTGCAGAATGTCTTATTGCAAAATATACTGTGTTTTCTTCTAAATTTTCTGGTAAATCACCATCATCACTAATTACTCTAATTTTTTCACCTGTAAGTAATTCATGAGCCCCTAAAGTTAAAATATTAGATGTTGGGCCTGACTGTACTGTATATTTCTTTATACTTGATGTTGTACCAAGTGCTGATGTAATTCCTGTAGTAGAAATTTCATTATCTACCATGAAGATACTTGCAGAACTTACACCATACCCTGTAACACTTGATCCATCATTTACACTTGCAAAATCTACAAATACAGAATCATTTGTTTGAGCACCTACACGATAACCTTGAATAACAACTGGTGGAACATTATCTTTTGTGTTGAATCCAAATAGGTAAAGATGACTTGTGATACCAACAGATGTGGTCAAACCAACATCTAATCTCTGCCAGTCAATATTTGTTTGAGTAGATGTGATCGCTTTTGGTGCAAGAATTTGTGTGATGTATGCGTTATCATCCTTTGTAAATGCTTCTTTCTTAAATCCATCAGATGCAATTGCAAACTGTCCAAAGTTTGAGTTTGAGTTTGTGACTGAAGCATCAGCACCCGTTTCTGCATTGAAATGCTTGTTAAATCCAATCGCAAACACTGACACAATCTGCATGACTGCATCATTTGTTAGTTTGATATGAGTTGTTTCAAATTCTTGACGATATACTGCATCAGAATCTAAATGATAGACTGTAGATGAGTCTTGTGATGATGAACCAGACGCAAGAGCAGCACCAGTAACTTTATTAATGCCTATTCCCTCATATAATCTTGAAGATTGATTATACTTAACAAATGCTCTATCGTCTTTTTGTAGTGAAATCGCAGTAAACTGAGCAACGACCATTGATTTGAAACCAGTGGCCTTGTCACCATCTGCAAGCATACCGTTCATTCCAAATACAGAACGAAGAGATATATTGAAAATATATGGTGATGCACCTGATACAGTATCAGTTTCAATAGTCACCGTTGCTGATGAAGCACTAGGAGTTGCTGGTAAATTATCTCTTACAAATGGTAATAAGTATGTAAATACTGTGCTGCTAGTTACATTTTGTACTTTAGTTGAAATATTATAATCAAAAGCATCAACACCCTTAATCTTAATTGGTGTATTCGTTGTCAGTCCATGTGCAGTCGCAGTTGTAACTGTAACGATAGTTCCGGGTGTAGATCCATCACCTGAGATAATACTTGAAATATTAATTGGGTCAGATGCAAATGCTCCAACTATTTCAAATTCTGGTCTTTGTGGTGCAAATCCTAATGAGTTCGCAGGGAATCTATCAATCGCATCAATTGGTCTTGATGTAGTATTAAATGCGTTTGATAATTTACTATAATATATGTCTAAATCAGTTAAATTAAATCTAGTATCAATGTTTACACCGTCAGCATACTCAAAACAAGTTAATTTGTGGTGAGAAAATGTTGGTGTTGACTGATTATTAGCAGAAAAATCAGATGGGTCTGTAAATACAAGTCCACTTTCATCTCCGTCAAATATTGAAAACTGCCAGAAATAACATGTACCTGTTAATCTGAATATTGCAGATGCCGATGCTGTGCTATCTGTTGGGTTAGGAACATACTTTGGTCTTACTTTTGTTTTTCTTAAATCTAATCCAACAAGTGATGTACCACGAGGAACAATAACACCACCATTAATACTATTAAACTTATAAAGAATGTTGTCTTCTTGTGTTAAATCAAAATTAGATGTTAAATTTAAAGATAATGTTTCTGATGCTGTGCTTTCTGCACCTGATGGTGATACAGCAGTTGCAGTATTACTTACCTCTTTGACAGCAAAACCAGGCCTATTATCAATAATATGCTCTCCGGGAAAAAGTAATATTGTTGTCTTCTCGATTAAATCGTTATTGTTTCCTCTTAAATATGAAAATCTAGCAGACTCAAGTAAAGCCCTTTGGATTGTCTTAAACGGTTGTGCTAAAGAGTTTCCTTGATTTGTTATACTGTCGGTTGCATCCAAGTCACTTGGATTTACATAGAGAATCTTACCCTCAGTGTTCTTTATAAAATTCTCTAACTTATTAAGTGGCATCGCTCATCTACAAAGTATGTCTTC
>ENA-OSEY01002947-OSEY01002947.1-marine-metagenome-genome-assembly--contig:-NODE-2947-length-10682-cov-6.651391_pt1 | contig 10682 bp, 8 predicted proteins | sample MGYA00248465_ERZ534230 | MGnify/ENA primary metagenome ERZ534230 (study PRJEB26409, sample SAMN06344110) | marine metagenome | isolation source: Sea water from surface | place: Atlantic Ocean:Southern... | reverse complement strand
TTGAATTATTGAGTAATCGCACTGTAAGCTCTCTAAACCTGAATAATCATGAGCAGCAACCCAGAGCCCTGAGTCTGTGACCAATAAGTTATCTTTACCTCCGCCTATATGTTCAAATTCGGCAGATAAGCTTTTTAAATTAAATTTTATTGTTTTTCCTGAAAACCAATAATTTATATATAAATTTTCCTCATTTACGTCTAAATCAATACCGTTTGGAAAAGAACCTGACGTATTTGGTACTATAGAGAATCCCTCGTTAACGTTCCAAAAATATACCTCTCCAGTAGAATTTTTAATCATACTGGCGAATGCAATTGCCCACTGAGATGAATCAAAATCATACATGTGAGTTATGTAAAAAGATCCATCAGTCTTTAATGCCACATCATTAAAATATTTATTTTCAGGTGCATCTATACAACCTCTCCATATTAATTCTATGGAGTCATTTTCAACTAACTCAAAAAGCTCAATAGATTCATTAGGCAGATGATTCACCACAGCTAGCATATACCTGCCATCATCTCTTTGAATCAAATCAATTCCATGAGGTGATAATTGTCTACTTTTTAATTTACAGTTTGGGTCTCCCCAAGTATTTTCTTCATAAAAAAAATTTGGAATTCCTTTTGATTCAGAAACTAAATCATAGAATGATATTTTTCCGTATTTGGTATTTGGAGCTAAAGAACCAAATTCTGAAATAATTATTTTATTTTGTGATGGAGATAAATATAAATCCTCAGGGTTTTGAAATCCACAAACAATAGAAAAAGAATCATCATTGTCACAGCTCTTTATTTCTGTAAATTCATTGAAGCTAAATGATGAAACGAAAAATAATATACCAATAAAAAAATCAAACATTTTATGTTCTGATCCCTATTCCTCTTTTTAAGAGAACATAAACAAATATGGAAAAAATTAAAATAAATAAACAAATCATTAAAATGGCATAGTCAACACTGATATCTGATATTCCAATCATCCCGTAACGGAAGGAATTTACCATATACAAGATTGGATTGATTTTAGAAACTCCTTGCCAAAATTCTGAAAGAAGTTCGATAGAATAAAAAACTCCCCCTAAATAAATTAATGGAGTGAGGACAAAGGTTGGAACGATACTTATATCATCAAAACTGTTCGCAAAAATTGCATTAATCATTCCAGCTAGAGAAAATAAAGTTGCAGTAAGAATCACTATCAAAAGAGTTAAAGGAATATTCTGAACTTCAAGTTTGGTAAAAAAGAGAGCTGTTATCATCACTAGAAGACCAACTATTATTCCTCTTGCCACTCCACCAACAACAAATCCAATAATAATTAAATATATAGGCATTGGAGATACAAGAAGTTCCTCTATGCTTTTTTGAAATTTCACTCCAAAAAAAGAAGCGACTACATTTGAATAAGAATTTGTAATAACTGACAACATTACTAATCCGGGAGCCATAAATTGCATGTAATCTACCCCGCCCATATCTCCTATTCTTTTTCCTATTAAAGAACCAAAGATTACAAAATATAAAACTGAGGTAGCTACAGGAGGAATTAAACTTTGCGTCCAAATTCTGAAAAACCTGTGCAATTCTTTTTTTATAAGGCTAAGTAGAGCATTAATTTGTTCTGTGTAATTCATTTTTCTGTTAAGTCCAAAAATAGTTCTTCTAACCTATTGGTTTCATTTCGCATACTCAGAATATTCAAGTTATTTTCATTCAAATATCCAAAAATTTCATTCAAACTTTGTGATTTATTTATCTCAACTGAAATTTGATATGTATCTAATATCTTAATGTCAAAAGGACTATTTGAAATACTTTTAGGATCAATTTGATCCTTTAAGTCAAATATGAAAATCTCCGTATCTAACTCTCTTAGCAAGGACTGCATTGATGAAGTTTTTACTATCTCTCCCTTATCAATTATGGAAATATTTTTGCATAGCTTTTCTGCTTCCTCTAGGTAATGAGTGGTTAAAATGATGGTTGTTCCGTTGTTATTAATTTCAATTAAAAAATCCCAAAGTGATCTCCTAAGTTCAATATCAACACCCGCAGTTGGTTCATCTAAAATTAAAAGATCTGGATTATTTATCAAGGCTTTTGCGACCATCAGTCTTCGTTTCATTCCACCGGAAAGATTTCTTCCCTGTTCTTTCCTCTTATCCCAGAGGCCTAGATTTCTTAAGTAATACTCAGATCTTTCTTTGATTATTTTTCTGGGCAAGCCAAAGTAACCAGCTTGTTGCTCGAGAATTTGCAAAACAGTTTCAAACTGATTGAAATTAACTTCCTGACCAACAACGCCAAGGTTTTTTTTAGCCTTGCTGTGATTTACATCAATATCAATGCCCATCAACTCAACTAAACCAGATGTTTTAGTTACTAGTGAACTAATAATGCCAATTGTGGTTGATTTTCCTGCTCCGTTTGGACCAAGCAATGCATAAAAATCCCCTTTTTTAACTTCTAATGAAATATTATTTAGGGCAACAAGATCTCCAGGATAGACCTTGGAAAGATTTTCTATTTTTAGAGCGTTCTCAGACAAATTTATTTAGATAAATAAGACATACTATCTTCAAGACCTTTTAACGTGAGACCATACATTCGATCTTCGATTAAAGTTCTAGTTATGTCTATGGATGCAGAATAATCCCAATGTTCAGACGGCACAGGATTGAGCCATGCAACCTTATCGTAAATTGTAGTAATTTTTTTCATCCATAAGGAACCAGCCTCTTCATTCCAGTGTTCGATGCTACCTCCAGGATTAGTGATCTCATATGGAGCCATTGTTGCATCGCCGACAAAGATAACTTTGTAATCGGATCCATACTTATGGAGAATATCGTCTGTTTTAATTCTTTCATTATGTCTGCGTTTATTATCCTTCCAAACAGATTCATAAATAAAATTATGAAAATAAAAATATTCAAGATGCTTAAATTCGGTTTTAACTGCTGAGAAGAGTTCTTCACATACTTTAATATGAGGATCCATAGAACCACCAACATCAAAGAAAACAAGTACCTTCACGGCATTTTGTTTTTCGGCAATCATTTTAATATCTAATAGCCCAGCATTTTTTGCAGTGTGCTTAATAGTGCCATCTAAATCAAATTCCTCCTCGATTCCTTGGCGAGCAAATTTTCTCAATCTTCTAAGAGCCATTTTTATATTTCTCGTTCCTAGTTCTATAGAATCATCTAGGTTTTTGTAATCCCTCTGTTGCCAAACTTTAACTGCTTTATTTTGCTTTCCTTCGCCATCAACTCTTATGCCTTCCGGGTTAGAACCGGCATTACCGTAAGGAGATGTTCCTCCAGTACCAACCCATTTATCACCTTTTTCGTGTCTTTCTTTCTGTTCTTCTAGTCTTTTCTTAAATTCTTCTAAAAGTTTTTCTAAACCTCCAAGGGATTTTATTTTTTTTAATTCATCCTCAGATAAAAATTTCTCGAACTCTTTACGCAACCAATCTTCTGGAACTAGAGCTTCGATAATGTCATCAAGAGTTTCTAGACCCTTAAAATAAATATCAAAAGCTCTATCAAACTTATCGTAGTGTTTCTCATCTTTTACTAGTGTTGCCCTCGATAAGTAATAAAAGTCTTCAGAGTTAGCAAAAACTAGTTGTTTCTCTAATCCAGCTAATAAGTCTAAAAATTCCCTTAGAGTGCAGGGAACTCCAGTATTTCTAAGCGTGCCGAATAGGTTTAAAAGCATTATTGTTGATTTCCAGATTCTCTCCTTGCCATAAATGCAAGTCTTTCAAGTAGTTGAACATCCTGTTCATTTTTAATTAATGCTCCGTATAGAGGTGGAATCGCTTTAGTAGCATCTCTATTTTTTAGTATTTCATCTGGAAGATCATCTGACATCAGAAGTTTTAACCAATCAACTAATTCAGAGGTCGACGGTTTCTTTTTTAACCCTGGAACTTTCCTGACGTCAAAAAAAATATCTAAAGCTTCTTTAACTAATTTTTGTTTTATTTTCGGATGGTGGACTTTAACAATTTCTTGCATGGTTTCTCTATCAGGAAAAGAAATGTAATGAAAGAAACACCTCCTTAAGAAAGCATCCGGCAATTCTTTTTCGTTGTTACTCGTAATAATAACAATTGGTCTATGAATAGCTTTAACTGTTTCCTTTGTTTCATAAACATAAAATTCCATTCGGTCTATTTCTTGCAATAAGTCATTTGGGAACTCAATATCAGCTTTATCTATTTCATCTATGAGTAAGACTGCTCTTTCCTCTGATACGAAAGCTTCCCATAATTTTCCTTTTTCTATGTAATTAGAGATATCTTTTACCCTTTCATCTCCTAGTTGAGAATCCCTTAATCTTGTCACTGCATCGTATTCATATAATCCTTGTTGAGCTTTAGTAGTAGATTTAATATTCCATTCATACAAGGGTAACCCCAGTGATTCAGCTACCTCAAGAGCAAGCATAGTTTTACCTGTACCCGGTTCTCCTTTTATTAGTAAAGGTCTTTCTAAGTTAATAGCAGCATTAACCGCCATACTAAGATCTTCTGTTGAGATATAAGATTTAGTTCCTTCAAATTTCATAATAAATTCCCTTTGTAGCCTCTATCTTAAAAAATTCGAGACTTATTTTTTAATTCTTAGTTTAGCCATTTGTTTAGACTGGCCAACTAACTTACCTGAACTATCCCAAATTTCTCTATCTTCTTCCATAAAGCCACCCGTAACAAATTCAGTCTTGGCTATTACTTTAAGGGGACCTTCAGATGGAAGACCTCTTACATGAGAAGCCAAAGATATGGTTGGAACCCAACCAACAGTCCCTAGTTTATTATAAATTGGCGGAGTAGTCGCATCTAAGAACAGCACTAAATCAAATAAGTCAATATTATCCTTTTCAGGCCAAGACATATAAAGATTCAACGTTGATGACGAATTTTCTTTATCTTTTTTCCACCACAAAGAATCTTGAGAATAAGCTTTTTCAATATTTTTATCTAACTTAGGGTTAAATCCCTCTTTGTATGGAATAACCTCGCATGATTCATAATCAGGGAAGCTAGGAACATCTCTTTCATAAATATTCATATCATTTTTAAAAGAAAAGTCTGTAAATGTGCCAATAAATATAATTTTTATTTTGTTATTTTGAATCAATTCTACTCTGGCTGTAGATAAGCTCTTGCTGCTACTAAGATGAGTTACATGAAGTTCTGTGGCTCCAAAATCAACTCTATCAAGATAATGTGCAGATATACTCAAAGGATCTTTATGCTCTAAGAGTTCCGACATAGCTTTTGCAGCAAGAGTCATTGAATAACCTCCATTTGCTGTGTTACCAATACTCCAATTATCAGAAACTTCTGCTGTAAATAAATTATCTGATTTCTTAATTACAGTTGTGTCTCTCACAAATAATTCTTTAGAATTCATGTTTTTATATTAAAGGTATGAGCTAATTAATAAAGTTAAAATTGATTATGTTTGATATTGGAGCAAATTTAACAAGCAGTCATTTTTCAAAAGACCTTGATGTCGTTCTTAATGACTCCCTAAAAGCTGGTGTAGAAAAGATTTGCATTACATCGTCCAATCTAGATGATGTCAAAAATGCAAAAAAAATTACCGAGAAATATAAAAACCTCTACTATTCCGTTGGCTTTCATCCACACAATGCAAAGGATTTTAAAATTGAATTTTTAAAAGATATGTCAGTTTATTTAAACGATCCCAAAGCAATATGTCTTGGTGAGATGGGTCTTGATTTTAATCGTAATTTTTCATCTAAAGAGGAGCAAATTTTATGCTTTGAGTCTCAATTAAGTTTAGCTAATTCAATAAGTAAACCTTTGTTTCTTCATCAAAGAGATGCGCATGAAGAATTCTTAAGCGTTCTGGATAATCATAAATTTAATCAAAAATTAATTGTTCATTGCTTTACTGGGAACTTATCTGAATTGGAAGAATATTTAAAAAGAGATTTTTATATTGGAATTACAGGGTGGGTTTGCGATCTCAAAAGAGGTAAAGAGTTAAGAGAATGCATTAACAAAATTCCTGAGGATAAGCTTTTGATTGAAACTGACTCTCCTTATTTAAGCCCAAGGAAAAAAATAAGGCGGAATGAACCAAAATTTTTAATTGATGTTGCAGAGGAAGTAGCAACATTAAGAAATGAGACAACAGAAAGTATTATTAATTCTTCTTACAAAAACTCTTTAAATTTTTTCAATCTCCACCGATAACGTTTGATGATATAAGGTCATCTATTTGCTCAGTCCATCCTATTGAATCTAATATTTCCTTTGTATCTTCTCCAATCGGATTCTGAAGGTGTTTGATTTTAGAGGGCGTTTCTGAAAATAAAGGAGCTGGTGAAGGTTGGGTAACTTCATCTATAGTGCTGAAGGAATTTCTTTCCTTATTGTGAGGGTGATTGATTGCTTCATCCATAGAAAGCACAGGCGCAAAACAAATGTCTGTCCCCTCCATGATTTCACACCATTCATCGCGAGTTTTAGAAAGAAAAACTTTTTTAAATTTAGCTTTATATTCATTCCATTTCTCTCTATTCATTTGCTCTGAGAATTCATTGCTATCTAATTCCATCTTATCTAAAAGGATTGAGTAAAATTGAGGTTCAATTGATCCGAGTGAAACAAATTTGCCGTCTTTGCATTCATAACTATCATAAAAATGTGTCGCTCCATCAAGAAGATTGCTTTGTTGTTGATCAGTCCAAAATCCAGATGCTTTCATTCCATAAATCATAGACATTAACTGAGCGGTGCCTTCAGTCATTGCTGCATCTATAACTTGTCCTTTCCCACCATTTTTGACATTAACTAATGCAGCACATATTCCAAGAGCTAATAACATTCCACCTCCTCCAAAATCTCCAATTAGATTTAAAGGAGGAGCAGGAGGTTCGCCATTCCTTCCTGTGGAGCCGAGAGCACCAGCAAGCGATATGTAATTGATATCGTGTCCGGCTGCATTTGCAAGGGGACCGGTTTGACCCCAGCCTGTCATTCTTCCGTATATTAGATTTTCATTTTTTTGCAAACAAAGTTCTGGACCTAAGCCTAATCTTTCCATCACCCCTGGTCTAAATCCTTCTATCAAGGCATCAGCAGATTCTACTAACTTTAAAACAAGCTCTATTCCTTTTTCGGACTTTAAATCTACAGCTATGGATTTTTTTCCTCGACCGGATACTTCAAATTTAGAACCTTTGCCATAATTTTGTTTACGGTCTACTAAAATTACCTCAGCTCCCATATCAGCTAACAACATTCCTGCAAAGGGAGCAGGACCAATTCCAGCGATTTCAATAATTTTTGTTCCTTTTAATGTGCTCATAATTACTTTAATGGTTTTAGATAATATAAAAGAGTTGGCAATAAAAGTAACGAACCTAAGATTGCCATGATCATAGCTAATGAAGTGAAAATTCCAAAGAATACAGAAGGATTAAAGTTTGACGACAACAAAATTAAAAATCCAATAACTATTGTAGATGATGTATAAAACATCGCTCTTCCTATGGTTGTGTGACTATTCTTGAGGCATTCTTCGTAGTCTTTTGATATGTCAAATTCTCTTTTAAACCTATGCAAGTAATGAATCGTATTATCAACACCAATCCCGATGCTGATCGCAGCAACGGTAACGGTCATAATATCCAATGGAACGCCAGAAAACCCTATGGAACCCATGACAAAACCAGCTGCAAGAAAATTAGGAACCATGCCAATCAAAGCTAGGCTGACAGACCTAAAAAGAAATAAAAACATAACAAAGATTGCGATAAAAACTATTCCCACGCTGCCAATCAAAGATGAAAAAAGACTCTGAAGTAAATTATTATAAATAACTGATATTCCTGTAAGTCTAAACTGTTGATTATCAAGACCAAATTTATTTTCTAAATCATAATTTATTTCATCGATGAGATTCTTTCTGTTCAATCCATCTAGAGATTCTTTCACTCTTGCTTGAAGCCTTACTTGATTATCATCATCAGAGATATACGAATTAAGTAAACTTTCCTTAATATCCTCTGGTAACAGCTCTCTCATGAATGCTAATTCAAGATCATTAAGTTTTTTACCGTTAGCTATTTCAGCAAGTTTTATTCCACTTGATACAGATAAAACTTTTCCTATTTCAGTTCTTGATTCTAAATAGTCGTGAATTTCTTCTAGCCTATCTAAATTTTGACTTGTAAACCAATACCCGCTGGCTGAGTCATCCATACCAAAAGGGTCATCAAAATCTTCAAAGTCATCATCTATCTGCTCTCTTATGGGAGCGTTTATTACTAAATCAAGGGGAGCTGTTCCCCCCAGCTTCTCATCAATTAAAGACAGTCCTTTATATATTTCTGTATCAGACTTGAAGTAGTCTATGAATTTATTCTCAACAGATAGCATGGATATTCCAAGAACAGATAATCCAAAAACTATTAATGAAAAGAAGATAATTTTAATTCTGGAATTCTTAAAGATTTGGAATATAAATAATGTTATTCCAGAGGACTGATCTTCTACATAATCTTTCTCTTTTTTGGGTAACTTAGAAATAACTGCGGGAAAAAAGGAAAAAGTCACCAAGAAAGCGATGACAATACTGGTAGCCATCAATAAACCAAAATCCGTTATAGGTTTTATATCACTTACAATCAACGAGAGAAATGCGACTATTGTAGTTAGGGCAGTATAAAGACACGGCACAAACATTTGTGTCGAAGCCATTAACACTATCTCCTTTTGACTTAGCTCAGAGTTTTTAGATAGCAATTCCTGATATCTGACGACTAAATGCATTGTCAAAGATATTGCAATGATCATCAGAAGAGCAATGTAGTTCGCGGAAACAACTGTTACTTTTAGTCCTGCAAAGCTTATTAAGCCAGTTACCACAATTGCAGAGATAAAAGCGCTTATCAAAGGAAGTAAAATCCACCGAATTTGACGAAAAATAAAGCCCAGTACAGTTATAAATAGTAGACCCACAGCAAAACCAAAAAAAACTATATCGTTTAGAATAAATTGTATTGTGTCTGTGGATATCATTGGGCCGCCGCCAAGATAGATTTCAGCATCATTTTTATATTTAGAGATTATTGCTCTTGTATCAGCAACCAACTTCTTTCTTGCGGCGACATTTTCTTTCTGCAAGACATCAATTTCTTGAGAAAGTAAATCAAGTTGTAATTGTCTCTCAGTTTCACTTAGAGAAGAATCTTCATTAATTCGATACCTTTCTTGTATCTTGGAATCATATTGAGTAGCAGGTTTGAGAATAGCTTGTAAGGCTACAGTATCTAATTGTTCACTAACCAAAAGGCCTCTATAGACTGGATTACTAGAGAATTCTTTTTTTGCTAAAGATAAATCAACGTTCTTTTTTCTTAGAGATATTGGATTACTTGCAATTTCAGATATTGATTGTCTTGGGCTTTCAAGCAAAGGAACGTCAAGAAAGTTTAAAACAGAATCAATTTCTTCAAGTCCCTCTAACTCATCAGATAATTCTTCTATTTTTGTTAGGGTTTCTTGCGTGAATAATTCATCAAAAGGGGAATAAGTGACTACTAAAAAGTCACCCCCTCCTCCAAAAGTTTTATTTGTATCTCTGTAGAACTTAAGATCATCATCATCTTCTAGCAATAAGGTATCCGAAGAAGCATCTAGCTGAAAATATTGAACTCCAAAAGCGAGACCAAAAGTTATCAGTAAAACAAGCCCTAAGGTAACTGAAGATCTGTAAACCACAAAATGTAAAATTTTTTGTACAAATGCCATTGTTAATTAGTTGCTTTTCTTAATTATCTGCTTGTGTCGCTCGAGATATCTTAATCTGTCTTCTTCAGACTTTTCATTAATACATTGATGACATGAGACCCCTGCAGAATAATGAGTTGACTCTAAATCTTTCTTTGAAAGCGGTCTTCTGCAAGCGAAACATTGATAAAAAGAACCTTTGTTTAAATCTTTATCAACTGTAACTCTCTCATCAAAAACAAAACACTCGCCTTCCCATAGTTTTTTATCTTTAGTATTAGCTAAATAGCTTAGAATTCCACCTTTGAGTTGATGTACATCATTAATGTCTTCTGATTTAAAAATAGAAGATGCTTTTTCACAACGAATACCTCCGGTGCAAAAAATGCCAATTTTTTTTCCTTTGAAATTTTTCTTATTTTCTTTTACAAAATGTTTAAATTCTCTGAAATTTCTCGTATCGGGATTCAATGCGCCTTTAAAAGTACCAACTGAGATTTCATAATTATTTCTTACATCAATTAAGAGAGTATTTTTATTTTCTGAAAACTCATTCCAAGATTCAGGTGCTATATGTGATGCAGCGTAATCTGTCGGCTTTAATTTTGTTCCTGAAGGAACGAGTTCTTGCCTCTCCTTAATTTTAAATCTCTTAAAAGGTTTTTTTTCTGAGCAAGAGCGTCCAATGTCAATTGAAGGGAAATATTTAGCAATGTACGTCTCAAAAGTATAAAGATTTTCTAAGTTAGAACAGGCTATAGTTGAATTTATACCCTCTGGAGTCAAAATTACTGTTCCTACGACAGAAAGTTCATCAGCTTTTTTCGATAAACTTTGTTTTAAAAAGGAAAAATCTCTCTCGCAACAATCATAAAAAGTTGAAATAT
>ENA-OSEY01002946-OSEY01002946.1-marine-metagenome-genome-assembly--contig:-NODE-2946-length-10685-cov-2.828054_pt1 | contig 10685 bp, 13 predicted proteins | sample MGYA00248465_ERZ534230 | MGnify/ENA primary metagenome ERZ534230 (study PRJEB26409, sample SAMN06344110) | marine metagenome | isolation source: Sea water from surface | place: Atlantic Ocean:Southern... | reverse complement strand
CGACCAGGATCAGCACCCCATGATTCAGTGCGGTCGAGACGATTTCTCCTGCCCGTCCTTTCCATGCCCCGTGGAGCACACCGCCGAGCATCAGTCCCTTACCACGGATTTCACCAAAAAGATTGAGTTCATCGTTGAGGGAATGCAATCTTCCGCGGATGGCTTCCCCCTGTTTGATGACATGGGCCATCATCTGCGGTGTGTTGATCTTTTTGAGGGCAGCACGGGCAACGGAGGCGACGATCGGGTTTCCTCCGAAGGTCGTCCCGTGATCCCCGGGTTTGAAAGCCTGGGAGACTTTTTCGCTGCAGAGCATGGCGCCGATGGGAAGTCCGCAGCCAAGGGCTTTGGCCAGGGTCAGCACATCGGGAACGACTCCCTCCTCCCATTCATGGGCAAAGAGTTTTCCGGTTCGGCCCATTCCGCATTGGATTTCATCGAAGATCAAAAGCGCCTGATGGCGGTCACAGAGTTCCCGGAGGTGTTTGAGGAAGCCGGGACGGGCAGGATTCACCCCGCCTTCGCCCTGAAGCGGTTCTACGAGCACTGCACAGGTCTGGGGCCCGATGGCCTTTTCGGCTTCTTCGAAATCGTTGTAGGCTGCATAGCGGAAGCCTCCCGGAAGGGGGCCGAATCCCTCCTGGTATTTTGGCTGCGAAGTAGCGGTCACCGTAGCCAGGGTTCTGCCGTGGAACGATCCATCAAAACTGAGAATCTCGCGTTTATCTTCAGGATGTTCCAGGTAAGCGTATTTTCGCACCAGTTTAATCGCTGCTTCGTTTGCCTCTGCTCCGGAGTTGCAGAAAAAGACCCGATCCGCAAAGGAAGCATCGACCAGTTCTGCGGCCAGTCTGACCGGAGGTTCGGTGAGAAAAAGGTTGCTGGTGTGCCAGAGTTTTGAGGCCTGTTCCGAGATGGCAAGCAGCAGTTCCGGGTCCTGATGGCCGAGACTGCTGACGGCGATGCCGGCACCGAAATCGATGTAGTCTTTTCCCTCGAGGTCCCAGATCACTGCACCCCGGCTGCGCTCCAGCACCATGGGTTTGGGGGGGTAGGTCGGAAGGTAGACTTTGTGCGACAATTCCTTCAGTTCTTTCATCTTTTTCTCCATTTCATCCTTTTGCTGGTCTACATCCCCGGCCTCGGTTTCGTTTTCTGTTTCCTGCATCCGTTCCTGAACCGCTCCCTTGAAACTGAGCAGACGATCACGGTTGGCCATGCAGAACTCCACGAAGGTTGCTTCACCGACCGCGATACGAATGAACCTGGGAAGCATCCGGTGAAGACGCATGAAGGTGGTGCGCATCACCATGTCGTTGTGGATGGCGTTTTTCGGCAGGCCGCCCAATTTTTCGGAAATCAGTTTTTGAATTCTTGGAATCTGGTCTTCAAGCAACATGGTTCAAGAGGGGGTAATGGTTTCAGGGAGATAGCATCGGTGCATTGCGTCCCTGGATGGGATGATCAGCACACATCCTGGCAATGATGTCACCGGCACCAACAAGATGGTTTGATTTTCGTGCGTAAAAGAAACCACCGGATTCGGAAATGAGGGGTATCGTCCCGTTTCTGGGATCTTCCGCGTGGGGGTCGATCAGGTCCGCCACGGTTTCTCCGGGATTTATTTCTTCGCCCAATGGTTTCCGGAAAACCGTAATTCCTGCCTGGGGAGAACATAACTGTTCCAGCCCCTTGAGAGGTCTTGCAGGCCGAGAAAGTTCCGGAAGGGAACCGGGATTTCCCAAAACCGCCTTGCGACGCTGAAGAAACCGGAAAAGATTGGCTGCATCGGCAGAAGCAAGGTCCTGACCGACGTCCTGTCCTCCGCGAAGCTCGATGGTGGTTGCATGGCAGCCCTGGAGGATCGGGTGTTTCGGGTAGGCTGCAACCAGATCGCTCCAAGGACGGGAACAGGCCTCATCGAAGGGATCCCCCCCGGAAACACTCTCCAGCAGGACCAGTTCGGCTCTCAGTTGGGAAGCGAGGTCTGAAAATTCGGGCCAACTGGAGGGACTGGTGTAGAGGTGAAGCAGGGCGATGTCATCACAATGTAAATCGATGACGTAGTCTGATTGAATCCCTTCTCCCAGCAGATGCTGTTTCATCGCTTCAGCCGGAGTTTTGGGCTGGATTTTTCCGAGTTCGGTCAACGCAGACTGCCGGATCAACTCCCGGTTTTCTGAAGCCTCATCATTGAGTTGATCTTTGACCGTTTCGACAAGAGCCTCTGAGAGGCAGGGATAATCGCGGTTGAAATTGATGCCGCTTTTGCTTTCAAACCGTCCCTGCTGAGTGCCAAAAGTCCATTGTGAAAGCCCCATCGGATTGGCTGCGGGAACGATGATGATTTCTCCACGGATGTGACGGGCACGATCTGCGGTATCCAGTAAACGCATCAGATGATGAAGCACAAGCATCCCTGGGATTTCGTCGGCATGGAGGGATGCCTGGAGATAAACCCTGGGACGGGAACCGGGGATTCCGTAGCGGAAGTGTCTGATTTTCATCTCTGCCCCGGGCATGCTCCAGGGAAGGATGAAATCGGCTACCGCTTTGGTGGGAAGATCCTCAAGTTTTCTGTATTCAAGATGGGTCATCAACCGGTTTCTAGACGATTTTTCGTTCAGCCAGCCTAGTCGAAGCCTGGAATATTGGCAATTCAAAGCACACTGAAGTATGCTCCGTGCTTGATCCCAATCCCAGAATCCTGAATCCATACGTTCTATGAATCCTACAACTTCTGCGTTCAACGAATACTCCACCATCCGCCGTATTGCTTTGCGGACGCCTGAAGAGGCTTTCCGAGGACAGCAAAGGATCGATGAGCAATGGAAAAGACTGCATTACACATCCAGACCTGATTTCGAAACGGCCGCACAAGAGCATCGACAATTCCGGGAGATTTTTGCTTCTGAAGGGATTGAACTGGTCATGATTCCAGGGTCATCTGAACTTTTCCTGGATTCGATCTACGTCCGTGATTCCATGATCAATACCCCCGAAGGATTGATTCTCGCCTCGATGGGAAAAGCAGAAAGAACCGGAGAGCCCAGGGTTTCAGCAAAGCATTTTGAGTCCTGTGGTTTTTCCATTTTGGGAAGCATCGAACCCCCCGGGAAGATTGAGGGAGGAGATCTGGTTTGGCTGGATCAGACCCGGTGTGCCGTTGGTTTGGGATACCGTACGAATCAGGAAGGGATAAGACAGCTTCGTGAAATGCTTGGTCCGAAATACCAGGTCGAAGTTTGTGTCCTGCCCCATCAGCAGGGTCCTGAGGGGGTCTTTCACCTGATGTCGATACTGAGTCCGCTGGATCATGACCTCGTGCTGGCCTATTCCCCGCTGATGGCTGTTCCTTTCAGGCAGATGCTGGTGGAGTCCGGCATCCACATCATTGATGTTCCGGATGATGAGTATCTCCGAATGGGCTGTAATGTCTTGGCGATTGCTCCCAGGAAATGCCTGATGCTCGAGGGATTGCCGAAAACAAAAAGTCTGCTCGAAGAAAACGGATGCCAGGTCATGACCTACCAAGGCCGCGAAATTTCTGAAAAAGGTGAAGGAGGTCCCACCTGTCTAACACTCCCCCTTAAACGAGAAAATTAAGTCGAGCATTGTCTTAAATCGATCCAAAAAATTCGCAGTCCCCGGAATTAAGAGGATTCAAACATAATTTCTGATTCGCTTCACCTGCTTCAGATTTCGAATCCAGCTTCAGCAACTATTCGTAAATTTGGAAAAATTGTTGGAGTCTAATCATGAAAAAAACATTTATTCCCTTAATCGCTTCCATGTTCTTCTTTTCCACCTGTGCTAAAGAAGATGAAAATGATCCTGAAAACGCTTCAGTAAGCCTTAGTGACAATGCAACCACTTTTTCAGTGACGGTCAGTTCAGGGAAATACTACCTGGATGGATCCTCAAGCCCTTCCCTGAAACTGAAGCGGGGTTATGTCTATTATTTCGATGCCACTGACAGTTCCACCAACACTCACCCCTTTTTACTATCCACCGGTTCCAGTGGAGGAAACACCAGTGGCGAATACACCAATGGGGTCACAAACAGCCAAACCGAAAATGGAACTCTGACCTTTAAGGTACCTTCGGATGCCCCCTCGACCCTGTATTACGTTTGTGCTTATCACAGTGGGATGGGAGGAGAAATCACCATCAGCGATTAAAAGAACCTGCTTGAAATCGCTATACTCCAATTCGTTTTGAAAAAAACTGGATCAACCTCGAAGCAATATTTTTCAGTTTTTCACTATGGTTTTTTGAGCAAGCGATGATGCTGCAAAAATAACCCTTCATAAAAAACTCCATGGAAAATTATGAATCCAAAGTCTGCACCGCATGCCGTGCGGATGCACCCAAGGCTACCCAGTCCCAGATCGAGGACTTCCTCAACGATTACCCGAGTTGGGAACTTCAGGATATAAATGACGTCCCCCAACTGATGAAGAGTTACTCCTTCAAGAACTACCTTCAGGCCGTTGAATTCACCAACCGGATTGCGGAACTTGCTGAAAAAGAAGGGCATCATCCTGCAATTGTATTAGAGTGGGGAAAGGTACAGGTGAGTTGGTGGACCCATAAAATCCGCGGACTGCATGAGAACGATTTCATCATGTCTGCGAAAACAGACCAACTCTTTGATTCCATGTGAGTCAGTTCGAATCCATTCAAGAAATGGAAATTCAGTAAGTGGATTTCCTTAGATTCCCCCTTAAGGATTCATGATCCATTGGCTCGACCACAAGAAATCCGGAAAGCTTTCCGAGAAATCGTTTGTCATTGAATCTGGATCCAGTTCTCTTCCGGGTGTTTTTTGGCAGGGGTCTTCTCCATCCGAAAAAAGTCCCCTGGTCCTGTTGGCCCATGGTGGAAGCGGCCACAAAAGGAGTGAAAAAATGGTGGCCATGGGCACCTGGATCAGTGAAGGATTTGGTTGGAATGCGGTTTCCATCGATGGTCCGGCACATGGAGACCGTGGACCTGTTCAAAAGAGTACCGATCCCGCCTACCGGGAAATGTGGCAGCGGCCGGATGTTGTTGGAACGATGGTCGAAGACTGGAAATGCGTCATCAATGCATTTGTTGAACTCGATTCAACAGACCCGGAGAGAATTGGATTCTGGGGCTTATCGATGGGAACCATGTTCGGAATTCCCTATGTTGCATCCGATTCGAGAATCAAAGCAGCGGTTCTTGGAAAATCAGGCTTGACCGGATCCAGCGTGGAGCGGAGCGGAATAAGACCTTACTTCGAAGAATCTGCTCCTCAGATCATGCAGCCGGTACTCTTTTCAATCCAATGGGACGATGAGCGTTTTGACCGGCAAGGGCAGTTGGAGTTGTTTGACCTGATCGGTTCCAGCGATAAACGCTTGCACGCCTATCCTGGAAGGCACCAGGACAGCGGACCTGAAGCCCTCCAAGTTCAGGCGGAGTTCCTCAAACGTTATCTGGAATAGTCTGATCAGACGAATTCTGGGTGTATTACAGCAGTAGGAGTTTCACCCGGGAAAATCCCTGAGGATGCCCGCCACACAAGCCGTCAGCTTTTTCCCATAGGGAATGTGTAAAAATTCATTGGGTCCATGCGCGTTGGAACCGGGGCCGAGAACTCCGGTGATCATGAATTGGGTCTCAGGAAATTTGTTTCCAAGCATCGCCATGAAGGGAATGGTTCCTCCCTCGGAAATCGAGCAGGCAGGCTGCTGAAAAAAGGTTTCTGAGGCCTTCTGCATGGAATCATTCAGCCAGTCTGCGGTTTTCGGGGCATTCCAGCCAGCCGCAGCTTCATTGAGCTCGAGGGTGATTTTTGCACCGTAGGGTTGATTTTGTGTGAGCACCCTTTCGATGGCTTTTCCTGCTTCGGTGGGGTCCACCATCGGAGGAATCCGGATCGAGAATTTCAATGAAGTGAAGGGACGCAGAACATTCCCTGCATTTGAGGCAGGAGGCAGGCCTTCGGCGCCCACAATGGAAAGGGCAGGTTTCCAGGTTCTTCTCAGGACTCCTTCCAATGGATCCGCAGTCGAAGGGCGCATGTCATCGATCCATGGAAATTCTTCCACCACCTGTTCTCCCAGGATCCCGATCATTTTGCTGGTTTCTTCCACCCGGTACTCAGGAATCGTTATATTCAATTCATCCAGCAGCATTTCTCCCGTATTCTCGTCTTCCAGTCTTGATAACAGTTGTCTGGCAATCCGAAAGGAAGAGGGGACGTGTCCGCTTGAAGATCCTGAATGAATGCCCTGCTTCAGAACATCGACTCTTAAGGTTCCGCCGATCAGTCCACGGAGTGAGGTTGTGGTCCAAAGGCGCTCATAATCTCCGGTTCCGGAATCAAGGCAGATGATCAGATCGGGTGAGCCAATCAGATCTGCGCACAAATCCATGTAATGGGGAAGATCGGGAGAACCGCTTTCTTCCGAAAATTCGATGAGGATATCAGGATACGGGGCAAAGAAACCTTTTGCTCCATCAGTGCATTGACGACGGTCAGAGAGGCAAATAGGGCATAACCATCATCGGCGCCTCCTCTGCCGTAAAGCTTGTTGTCTTTGAGAACCGGTTTCCATGGACCTAAATCATCATCCCATCCTTCCATTTCCGGTTGTTTGTCCAAATGCCCGTACATCAGCACATTCCCGTTCCTTTCCCCGGGAAGGTCGATCAACAACAGTGGGGTGCGGCCTGCGGATCGCTTGACCTGAATCTGTGCCTTTTCAGGCATATTGCTTTTGGACCACTCGAGTGCAAGTTGAAGTGCCTGTTCCATGTGACCCAGTTCCTCCCAGGCCGGTTCAAAGGAAGGAGATTTATTCGGGATTTTGATGTACTCAACCAGGGAAGGAACGATGGACTCATCCCAGGTTCGGCTGATGCGTTCCTGAAGTTGGGATTCGTTGAAGGATGTCATCGATTTTAATCTGAATAAAGGAATCTAAATTGGGTTTTTCCAACGGTCATCATCTGTATCAACAGGCTAATGAACAAAGGCAGCAGAAAAGGTTTCAGTAGAATGAATTCAGTCCGTTAAAGGTTCTTATTCTTGTTTTCAGAATCTAGGGTGTGACGGAAGGTGCAACAATCGGCACCTTCCATCAATGTTTGTTTTCGGACCAGTTTCAAACCCGGGTCAAAGCCCTCGCAAAAACTGCCGTCCCGGTTGCATGAGAGCAAATGCCCGATTTCCTGCAGACCCATCTCCCGATACATTTCTGCATAACGGCAGCGGTTGACATTAAAATCAAAGCGCGTATCGCTTTGCTGAAGAACTTCCATTTCCAGGGCCCCTCCAGCCTTCCATAATTCCATCAGCTCTACAAAATTTTCCATTGCAGACAAAGAGGCATCGGCTTTTTCACGAAAATGCTTTCCTTCTTCAATGGCCGCCTTTCGGATTGCTTCCTTCAAGATGGAAGCTGCTTTTTCAGAACCCACCTGTTCCACCATCTCGCGGAACACCGGACCTAAGACTTCGGCTTGGATCTTTCTTTTTTCTAAAATCGGAAGCTGTTTCACGGATTGATTTGTGGCTCTAAAGCATTCAATTTTTCGAGGTTTCCAACCCCAAAATAACCTTAGCGGATTCATCCAGGTTTAACCATGTTTTGTATTTTAAATGATCAAACTGGGACGTTTGCTGGGGGTGTTCGGATGCCGTGTAATAGGCATGAATCACCCTTCGGGATTGTCCGTTGAGGTTTTTTTGACCGCCATGCCATAAATGGGCATTCATCAGAATCACAGAACCTTTTGGAGCCACAACACTCTGTTCTTCAGGATGAATGTCATTCGGGTCAGTCAATTCCGGAGGATTTAACTGATGCGTTGAAGGAACCACTCGAATACAACCGTTATCTTCCGTGAAATCGTCAAGCAGCCAGATTGAATTGAAAACATGAAACCTCTGGTCATAATCCTGTTTCCAATCAGCATGTAATCTTTGGTACCCATTTCCTTTCGATACATCTCTGGCATTCAAGGATGATAATTTAAAATCTCTTTGTAGAACGTGTGCAACCGCACTCAAAAGTTTAGAGTCGAGGTAGATATTCTTGAAGATTTCACCTTTGTTGACTAAATCGGAAAGTCTCCTCGCGCCTGGTTCCTGTCCAAATTGGTTTAAGTTGACCGAATCATTCTGTTTCTGTATTCCTGCGGCAGGACCTTCTTCCAAAAATATGCTTTCTACGGTTTCGATCAATTGTTCTCTCAACGAATGAGGTAGATGATCAGGAATGACAACAAAACCTTTTTCATCCAAACCTTTTCTCTCTGAATCATTCAAATGTGTTGCAGATACTTTTAATTCGTTGAGTACTTTTTGAAACGGTGCTGAAAACATAGAAATCAAAGAGAAAATGAATGAAATTTAAATCCAAAACAAAAGCTCACCGGCTGTTAAAATTTCTGAGCTTAATGGATTGAATTCTTTGGTTGAAGTTATTTGCTTCATGATTTTTTTCTCAGGATTTTCATTGAACCTCCCAGCCATCCTCCCTCAGGATCTCGGCCACCTTTTCTCTGTAATCCCCCTGAATTTCAACCACCCCATCTTTCAGAGAACCTCCGGTTCCTGTTTTTTTCTTCAACTTGCCGGCATAGGCCTTAAGTTCACTGGGATTCATTCTCAATCCTTTGATCAGGGTGACCGACTTGCCTTTCCTGCCTTTGCTGGTCAAAGACACTCTTACCGTCTTGAGTCCGTCCTTAGGATTCGCAGAGGGATTACAGGAACAGGCATCCAGGGGTTGTTCACATTCCGGGCAAACCCTCCCTGATTCAGAGGAATAAACCAGACTGGCTTTGTTCTTTGGCATATCGTTATTCTGAAAGATGAGACCTATTGCTGATGGATCAAAGTGCTGAACAATCGGCAGGCTCTTGATTTAAAGGTATATTCATGTCTTACCAGTGAAACACTTCATCATTGATGCTTGATAATCAATTAGAAAATCAATGGAACAAAAAGCAGTTTTAATCGGGGCAACCGGTTTGATCGGATCGCATTTTCTGGATGGTTTGAAAGATGACGATGATCTTCAGATCCATGCCATCACCAGAAGAAAGATCGATCATCTGGAGCAGAAGGGTTTTATCGGGCAATCAGTGTATGATTTCAAAGACCTGGAAGCCATTAGACCAGTACTCAAAGCAGACATTCTCATCAGCACCTTCGGAACGACGATCCGGAATGCGGGGTCCCAGGATGAGTTCGTGAGAGTGGATCATGACATTCCTTTGGAAATTTCAAAAATGGCCAAAGAGGAGGGATGTAAAACCATGATTCTTGTTTCTTCAGTCGGAGCAGATTCCGGTTCCAAATATTTCTACACAAGAATGAAAGGTCTGCTTGAAGAGGCAATCAAGGATTTGGAATTTGAAACCTTTCATATCATCAGACCCAGTCTCCTGTTAGGAAACCGAATGGAGTTCCGTTTGGGAGAATACTTGTCGAAGTGCATCATGGGGCCTCTTGCGTTCATGATTCCCTGGCAATACAGGCCGATTCATGCCGGCACGGTCGCAACTTTCATCAAGTATCTGATCAAGGAAGATTTGCAGGGAAACTTTGTTTGGGAGGGTCAAAAACTCTTTCACCCGGAATGATCACAAAAGCAAAAACGATTGATGAAGGGTGTTTTCAAAAAGGATCCATGTTTGGTGACGTGCGTTTCGGTTGTGAGAAAACGGATCTTTTCTGTTCATAACCTCATCTACCTTAATTAATGGGAGTGAGGAATCGTTGCGTTTATGGAAAAAGCTTTGATTTCTTTAATCCACAATTCAGAAAGTGTTCGTACTATGAAGCATGAAAAATCCGATACATTTCTTTCATGCCAATGGTTTCCCGGCCGAAACCTACAAAGAACTTCTAAGTTTAATCGATGGAGATATCCAAGATCCCCTCAGTGTTATCGGGAAGCAGATTCCTGAGGTCAAAGAAGGTTATCACGAATTTACCGATGAAATCATTGAACATGCTTCAAAGACTCATGGAGAAGGTATTGCTATTGGTCATTCATTTGGAGGGACCCTTTCTTTACTTGCTGAAGCAAGAGAACCCGGACTCTTTAAAAACATCATTCTTCTTGATCCTCCAATTTTCAGTCATGCCAAGAGGATCATCCTTAGTTTCTTGAGAAAACTGGGGTTGGAATATCTTGTCACACCCGCCAAGAAATCGATGAAGAGGCGGGAGTCATTCAACAGCAGAGAAGAAGCACTCGATTACTTTTCTTCTAAAACCCTTTTTAAGGAGGTTCCCAAGACCACCATTGAGCATTATGTACAAAGCGGGCTAGAAGAAAGAAACGGGACTTTTCAATTAGTGATACCAAGGCAAAGAGAAACTGAAATCTTCTTAACCCTGCCTACTCGATTCCCGCGAGAAATCAGAACAATCCAAGGCGATCTTATCTATGCGGATAAGGTAAGACTTCTGGATGATGATGATTTAAAGTGGTGGGGAAAAGCAATGCCTGAAATCTCCAGGACTCCTTTTCAGGGAAGTCATATGTTTCCTCTTGAAAAACCCAAAGAACTGGCCCAGAAAATCAACGGTATTTTGGATCGAAACCTATAAGCAGATAGAACTGTGTGATGAGGTTCGTTCTGGGGTTAGAAATCTGGTGATCCAAAAGTCACATTATTAAGCTGATTTAGGA
>ENA-OSEY01002944-OSEY01002944.1-marine-metagenome-genome-assembly--contig:-NODE-2944-length-10688-cov-4.561587_pt1 | contig 10688 bp, 11 predicted proteins | sample MGYA00248465_ERZ534230 | MGnify/ENA primary metagenome ERZ534230 (study PRJEB26409, sample SAMN06344110) | marine metagenome | isolation source: Sea water from surface | place: Atlantic Ocean:Southern... | reverse complement strand
TTCGTCATATTCATCAAAAAACACTTCTACAAAAGGATGGTCAATCGGATCATTGCTTGTATCTGTAGAGAGATTACTTTCAGCCACATACGTCTCATTACCCTGCCCATGGACAAGAACATGATACCAAGGTTTATTTTTATCAGGTTTTGATTTTGCGACATTTTCATACCACTCATCTGTACCTTGGAAATATGGATCAGCATCAACTATGACACCTCTATAACGAAATTTAGTATGATAGACGATTTGACCCAACTTAAACTGTGCTTTTTGATTTACTTTATTGGTCATACACTAATTATAAGGCCATAATTATAATTTTTAAAGTCCCTATGTTTAATTAGTCATACAAGAGAGTAATATTTATCCTTCTATGTGGATAACTTTTATCAAAATCAAATTTGTCAGTACAATGAAATAGTTTTGAGTTGAAAATTACACATCTGTTTTCTTTATAGGGGATGATTTTCTTTTTGATACCCTCTGAATCTAGCATTTTCTCAATTTTTTCTAGAGATTGAACGCTATTATAATCGTTAAAAGACCAGTTGCTAGGTGGTAGTTTATTCCATATCACTAGACCTCCAGATTCTTTTGATAAATTTGCTTCATCTGGCGTAATCCAAAAATTAACATTTATTGAAGCCTGATCTGCATGTATCTTCGTGCCCTCTCTACTATTTTCATATTTAAATATCCAGGCCTGTGTAAGCTGATAATTTTTGAATATTAGATTAAAGGTTTTTCGAAGATCCTCGCTTAAGTTTAAGAAAAATTCACTAGACATTCCTTTAGATAAAAATGCCGCAACATATCCCATTTGATATGGATATTTAAAAATATTTGCGTTTCTACAATATTTTTGTAGTTCAGATAATTGCTCCTTTTGAAGAAAATCGTCAATAACAACAAGCTCTGGAGTATTCTCTAGATAATTCTTTTGAATTTTATCATGATCAATGCTTTGATTAATATAATGACTTGAGCGAATTTTAGGTGGTTTATTATAGAGAACTTTAAACATTTCTTTTTTAAAACTTAATGAGATATCTGAAGTCTCAAATGAACTTGATTCCACCTTTTGATAGAGTTCCTTTAAATGATTATAGTACTCTTGCGTAAATTTAGGATTTCTAATTTCATCCATATCACTATCAATAAATGTGAGTTGCTCATACTCATGTTTAATGAGCGTTTCTAATGATTTTTTATTATCTAAATATTTTTTTATATTGAAGTCAATCTGATCTTTATTTTTGTGAATAAGTGTATGAGCAGACTTAAACATATTATTAGATTCTTGAATTTTTTCTAGCCATAGATATGTAACGCCAAGCATAATATAGGCATTAACATATGTATCATTTAATTTAATTACATCTAAAAAACATTCTTCAGCTAAACGCAAATTGTTTTTATCCCTTTGTTCTTGATATTTGTATTGATAGACTTCACCTAATCTATGCTTTACATCTGTGTTATCAGGCGCGTGTTTGACAGCTGATTTCAGGAATTCAATTGATTTGTCGAATTGATTAACATCAGAGTAAAGATTTGCACAATTAAAATAAGATTTATAATTTGTTTGATCAATATCTATAGCCTTATGAAAATACTTTTCTGCATTAGCCTTATCTTGGAGATTTTTATAAGCAATGCCCAAATTGTTATTGGCTTCATAATTTGATGGAATTACTTCAACTGCACGAGTTATAAATTTAATAGCATCCTCATAATCGTTTCTCTGTGAAAGTATACATCCATGTAAGTGATTAGCATTGAAATCATTTTTGTCTAAACTGAGTACCTTTAGATATAAATTATCAGCTTCTGTAAGCTTCCCTTCATGATGATATTTCAATGCTTCGTTGAGTATTGTATTTTTGTTTTTCGATGTCATATTAGTTTGCCCAGGGACAGAATCGAACTGCCGACACGAGGATTTTCAGTCCTCTGCTCTACCTACTGAGCTACCTGGGCGATAATCATTTTTCAGGCGTATAACCCTCTGGTTTAGCAGAACCCTCTCCAAATAGAAATTTTTCCATTTCGTCTTCCAAGAGTTTTCTGGCCTTAGGGTCAACGGGTGTAAGTCTCATTTCATTAATTAACATAGTTTGATGGTTTACCCACATATCCCACGCCTCTGCGGAAATGTTAGCAACAATCTTCTCACCTACTACGCCCGGATATGGCTGATAATCTAGTGCTTCAGCTTCTTTTTTTAATTTAACACAATATATCTTACTCATTATATCCTAACTGATGCTCTCTACTGCTTTAAATTGAAACTTCGGAACACCTTTATTAATCTCAGATAGATTATACCAATTATCATCCAATAGGCTAATATTTTTATTAGCGTCGAGGTTACATGACATAACTGAGAAGCATATATCATAGTGCGATAATTTATGATTAAATTTTCTCACTCCTTTGTCTAATTGATTTATTAAATTATGTGCTTTTGCCCAAGTTTCTAAATCTTCTTGACACAAAAAAATAGGCGAGGAATAGAGTCCATCCCAAAGCTTATTAATTGATATTTTCTCTAAATAATATTTTCCTTGTTTATCTGATATAACTAGTGTCCATAGGTTTAATTTTGATTTTTTTATCTTTGTTGGTTTTATAATCAACTTATTATCAATATTTTTTTTACCTAAACAATTTTCATTCGCAGGACACAATGAACATTTAGGGTCAGATATTCTACATATCAGCGACCCAATATCCATATATGCCTGAATAAAGTCTGATGATCTTTTTTTGCAAAGAAGTTCCTCGGATTTTTTCCAAAGTATACTCTCTATATTAGATTCCTTAATATCTAAATCATAAACTCTGATAAGAAATCTTCTAACGTTCGCATCTAAAATTGAATATGATCCTAAACCCGAGAATGTTGATATTGCTGATGCAGTAGTTCTCCCTATTCCAGGAAGTTTTAATATTTCTTCATAACTCTTTGGAAATATACCTTTATATTCTTTATCAATTATTTTGCAAGCTTCATAGATATTTTTTGCTCTGCGATAATAACCTAGTCCCGACCAGGAATTTAGAATAGAATCTAGGTCTGCTCTAATGAGTTTTTTTAATGTTGGAAATTTTTTTTTGAATTTTTTGAAATATGGAATAACGGTCTTTACTTGGGTTTGTTGCAACATAATCTCCGAAATCCATATTAAATAAATTGATTGATTTTTCCATGGTAAAGAGTGTCTACCGTTTTTATCATACCATCCAAGAATTTTTTCTCTAAGTGATATGTCCTTGCTAGAAAGGCAATTTAATTTGTTCTTTGAGGTCATCTGTTATTTTTTCTAATAATTTATCTTTCAGCGGATTAATGATTTCTTTTTTGATAATATATTCTATATCAATTGTAATATCGGGATTATCTAGTGATCCCCTAATAATTATTGGAAGCTCTTTGTTAACTAAATCATCTGGGTAATGATTTGTATAGATGTTCTTAACATCTTCAGAAATAGATTTAATATCTCTTACTTTTCCAAACATATCAATTTTGATAGTCCTTTGGTTTAAATCTATTACCCCTTTACCACTCGCCTTGAGTAGGGAGGTTTCAAAATAAATATTTTTTATTTTCATTATACCGTCATCGATTACAGCATTAGCAAATAACTGATTTAAAACCGTGTTATTATCAACGCTGATATTTTGAAATTTTTTAAATTTTATAAGAGAGTAAGTTTTAAGAAGAATTTCATCTAAATTTACTCCAAAGTAAATGGCATCTAGAGCTTCAATTTTCTGAACGTCAATAATTTTGTCTATAATTTTTTCTTTATCTATGACCAGTTCAAGCGAACCTATATTTGCTATTTTTTTTACAGGCTCATAAGACTCATCGGATATTTTTATATCAGTAATAGATAATCTCGCGTCTGGTGCATAACTAATATTTAAATCGCCATCATAAACAAAGGTATAATTTATTTTAGAAGAAACATACTCTTCTATCTCAGATTTGATAGTATCCGAATCTAGAAAAAATATAATATAACCTATAGAAAAAATTATAATTAAAATAAGTAATAAAAAATTATTTATACTCTTAAACATCTTAATCTCTAGAAAAATCCCCTGATTTTCCACCAGTCTTACTAATAAGCTTTATATCTGATATCACCATCGATTTATCTATGTACTTACACATGTCGTATATAGTCAATAAACATATCTCCACAGAGAGTATTGCTTCTATTTCTACTCCAGTATTGCTATCTGTGATAACTTCAGATAAACAGCTAATACCATTTCTTTTTATGTCAAAAGAAATTTGAATACTTTTTAAATTTACCTGATGACTTAGAGGAACTAATGTTGATGTTTGTTTTGCTCCGGCAATGCCAGCAATCTGTGCTACAGTTAAAACGTCGCCTTTTTTATTTACATTATTCACTATTATATCTAGTGCTTCTTCTGATAGTTCAATGAAGCCTTCAGCTTTAGCAACTCGCTTGGTAATGTCTTTGTCACTAATGTCAATCATCCGAACATTACCTTTATTATCTGTGTGTTTACTCATGTTTTTAAAATTGATTAAATTATTTTATAATATGATTTTACAATACAATTTATAAAAGTTATATCGAGATAAGTATGGATATTATGGTTGCATCCAAAAATAACGGTAAAATAAAAGAAATTAGAAAAATTCTTGATAAAAATAATATTAATCTAAAAACATATCATGATATTGATATTCCAGAGGTTGACGAAACAGGCGTATCTTTTGTAGAAAACGCGATATTAAAAGCTAGGAGCGCTTCTATAGTTACCGGTTTACCCTCAATTGCAGATGATTCTGGCATAGAAGTAGATTATTTAGATTCGAGACCAGGAGTAAAATCTGCGAGGTACTCTGGTGATAATGCTACCAATATGAGTAACAATGATAAATTACTTAAAGAACTAAATGGTGTATCAATGGAAAAAAGAAATGCTTGTTATAGGTGTGTGATTGTATTTATGAGATTCCCAGACGATCCGTTTCCAGTAATATCAACAGGATCTTGGTATGGACTGATTGCAGAGAAGCCTGAGGGTGAAAATGGTTTTGGCTACGATCCAATATTCTTCTTGCCAGAATTTAATAAAACATCAGCACAACTAACCGATGACGAAAAGAATAAAATTAGTCACAGAGCGCTTGCACTAGCCGGTATTGAAGAATATTTTAGTAATATAGGAAAATAATTATGAACAATAGAAAATTCATAGCAGCTATAAGTATATCTGCCTTACTTTTTCTGAGTTCTTGTGCAACAAACCCAGTAACTGGTACTCCTGATTTTGTAACAATCACCGAACAACAAGAGATTTCGATTGGCGCGTCTTACCACGAGAAAATTCTCGAAGAAAATAAAGTAATTGAAAATAAGGAATTGAATGATTATTTTTCAAAGCTTGGAAATGAAATAGCAAGAAATAGTCACCGTCCAGATCTAAAATGGACTTTCACACTAATTGATTCACCAACTATGAATGCTTTTGCGACGCCCGGAGGATACGTTTATATGTACCGTGGAATGTTAAATTACTTCAATTCAGAAGCAGAGTTTGCTGGTGTAATTGGGCATGAAATTGCTCATATAACTGCTAGACATGCTGTAAGAGGGATGAGTACAGCACAAGTAACAAACTTACTCTTAGGTATCGTCAGAGCCAATGTGCCAGGAGCTCAGTTAACTGATAATGCGTTTAACTTAATGAATGTAATCGTAAATAGAGGTTACAGTAGGAAATTTGAACTTGAAGCAGATAAGTTGGCAGCAGAATATTTATTGAACAATAATTACAATCCCGATGCTATGAGATCATTCCTAAAAATACTTGAGGATTCTGATGATCTTGAGAGAAAAATTGCAAAAAGCGAAAATAGAGAACCACGAGTTGGATATCATGGCATCTTTTCAACACATCCAGATAATGAAAAAAGAATTAGAAAATTAGAATCCACTAAGCTAGAGAAGAAACCTTATAAAGACAATAAAGAGAAGTTTCTCAAAATGATTGATGGTTCTCTATATGGCTCAAGCCCTGAAGAGGGATATTTGAAAGACTCGTATTTTTATCATCCTATTCTTGCCATAAAATTTAATATTAAGGATAACTGGTCTCTAAAAAATCTTCCGGATAAACTCGTCATCTCAAAAAATGAATCTCAGTTGATAATGCGAGCTGATGAACTACTTATTGATGATTTAGATAATGGCTTAACCCCAAAAGAATATTTAGAGAATGGAGTTTCTAAAACCAATTTTTTAAATACAAACAAGTTACTTGAAGAATCTGATTTCTCATATAATGATTTAAAAGGTTATACGCATTTGTATGAAAATAAAGGAGCTTTCTCAACAAACTTCAAAAGATTCATAATAATTTTTGATACTCAAAGCAAAAAACTTAAACCAAAAGCGTGGATATCAACAATCACAATGAAAGATAAAGCCGATGATAACGATGCAATTAATATGCTTAAATCTTTTCAAAAAATGTCAGAAAAAGAGATAGCTGACTCAAAAGGACTGAGAATAAAAGTGATTAGATTCAGGGAGGGAATGTCTTATGAAAGCCTCGCAAAATCATCACCCTTGGGGAAATTTTCTGCTGATAAACTTAGATTGCTAAATGGACATTACCCAAATCTTACTCCTGAAATAGGTGATTTAATAAAAATTGTCCAATAACAAAAAAAATTCTTCGGTAATTCTTATTGATTCAACAGCTTTAGTATTGAAATACTGGTTTGCTCTCCCTCCAATAAAAACACCAAAGTATGAATCTATTGCTGCTTTTATAGGGTTTATGAATTTTGTATTAAAATTTATAGTGGATAACAAACCTAATAAAATATGTTTTGCGTTTGATGAGTGCTTGGGAACATGTTTTAGAAATGAAATATATAGAGACTACAAAAAAAATAGAGAAGTTGCTCCGGATGAATTGAAACAACAGTTTAAGCTCTCAAGAAGATTTCTCTCACTTATGGGATTAAAGAATTTTGCGAGTGATAGATATGAAGCAGATGATATTATTTATACGATAGCAAAAAATAATAGAGCTATGGGGCTATCAAATACCATAATTACCAACGATAAAGATTTATATCAAATTATCAGGAGTGATGATGTTTGGTGGAATATGTCTGACAAAAGATATACCTTCTCTAAACTTACAGAGATGCTTACATTTACACCTGACAAGATACCTGACTACATTGGATTGGCAGGTGATAGAGTAGATAACATACCTGGTGCTCCTGGAATTGGTGATAAGACAGCATCAAAATTACTAAAGATGTTTGGTTCTTTAGATAATTTATATGAAAACATTAAAACTACTGTAGAAGATAAGATACTTACCTTGAGAATAAAAAATATCTTATTAGAGAATAAAAAATTAATTTATATTTCAAAAAAACTAGCTACACTAAGATATATCAAAAGCTTTGATAAAAGCAGTACAGTTATTCAGAGAGATGACCCCGATGTAAGTAAAATGATACAATTTTTGAAGAATGTGGGTATAAATAATAATAGAATAACTTATATAAACGGTTTATTAAAAAAGATGTAATTATGAAAAAAAATATTTTTTATGCTCAGTCTGGTGGAGTTACTCCAGTAATAAATGCAACTGCTGCTGGGTTGATTGATGGTTATAAATCGAAAAAAACAAATTTTGGGAAATTTTACGTTGGCCTAAATGGAATTGCAGGAGCATTAAATGAAGAACTCATTGATATCAAAAACGAGAAGGTTAGTGAGTTAAATAAACTCAAACATACACCCGGTGGTGCGTTTGGTTCTTGTAGGATCAAATTAAAAGATTCGCATAAAAATCAAGAAGAATTCAATAGAATTGCAGAAGTATTCAAAGCTCATAATATAGGTTATTTCTTTTATAATGGAGGAGGTGACTCGCAAGATACAACATTAAAACTCTCCTCATTTTTTAAAAAAAGTAATTTAGATATCAAATGTATTGGTTTACCAAAAACTATTGACAATGACCTGCCAATTACAGAAAATTGTCCTGGCTTTGGTACCGTGGCTAAATATATAGCAACCTCTACTTACGAGGCCTCTCTTGATGTAAAATCAATGTCCAATAGTTCAACGAAAGTTTTTCTGCTAGAGGTTATGGGTAGACATGCAGGATGGATAGCAGCTGCTGCAGGAGTACTCAAGAGTTCAACTAATGCTTTTCCACATATTATTTTATTTCCGGAAAGGGTCTTTAATGAAAAAGCTTTTCTTAAAAAAGTTTCAGATTCTGTAAAAAAAGATGCTTATTGTGTTGTGGTTACTTCTGAGGGAATTAAATATAGCAACAATGAATTTGTATCTGCAGGAACATCTAGAGATAGTTTTGGACATGCACATTTAGGAGGTGTTGCGCCTAAACTTTCTCAAATGATTCAAAACAAACTAAAACTTAAAGTTCACTGGGCAGTGTCGGATTATTTACAAAGAGCATCTAGACATATAGGTTCATCCGTTGATGTCAAACAAGCTTATGAAATTGGTAAAAAATCTATTAATTATGCAAAAAATGGTATTACTGACGTAATGGTAACAATAAAAAAAGGAAAAACAAAAGCTTATGGTTGGGAAATAGGTTATACAAATCTTAAAAATGTTGCAAACAAAGAAAAAGTGATGCCAAACAGTTTTATCTCAAAAGATGGCTTTGGTATTACAAACCCATGCAAAAAATATATCCTAAATCTCATAAAAGGAGAAGATTATCCTCCTTTTAAAAATGGAGTGCCTGATTATGCTCAACTAGAATTAAAAACCATTAAAAAGAAACTCAAAAAATTTAAAGTATAGTTTTATAGTTTGTATTCAAAGATTGATGGTTTTCTAATAGACTTTTCAACATATCTATAAATAAATCTGAATCATTTAAACATGGTATGTGGTTGAATGAATCACCGCCTGACTCGATGAAAAGCTCTTTAGATTCCTCGCCTATTTCTTCAATAGTTTCAAGACAATCAGACACAAATCCAGGGCAGAATACTTGTATATTCCTCACTCCCTCACTAGGCAGAGACTCTAGCCTACTAGCTAAATAGGGCTTTATCCACTCAGATTTTCCAAATCTAGATTGAAATGCAACTTCGTATTTGTCTTCTTTAATATCTAACGCAGCTGCAATCAGCTTAGAAGTATGAATACACTGATCTCTATAAGGCTCGTCATGACCGATATAGGATTCTGGGATTCCATGGAAGGATAAGACAAGCTTTTCAGGTTTGCCGTTAATCTCCTGAAATTGCTCAATTTTTGATTTACAGGATTGAATATATAATTGATTATCGTGAAAATCTTTTATGAAAAGTATTTCCATGTGTTTATACGCATTGATTTTTTGAATATTAGCTAATTCTCTAGCAATAGATCTTGTAGTAGTGGTTGAATATTGAGGAAACATTGGTATTACTAATATTTTTTTATAATTATTTTTTTGAAACTTTGAAATTGTTGACAACATTGATGGGGAGCCATACCTCATTGCTACATCTATATGAAAATTAGATGACTTGGTAGCATTGAGTTTCTGTGATAACAATCCTGACTGTGAAAATGTATAGTACAGAAGAGGAGAACCCCATTCAGTCCACACTTTCTTGTATAACTCTGCACTTTTCTTTGGTCTTGTTCTGAGTATAATTAGATGCAATAAAGGAAGCCAAAAAAATCTTGGTAGTCTAATAACATCTTTATCAGATAAAAATTCAGCTAGATAAGTCCTAACATCTTGCTCCGAAGTTGAATTTGGAGTACCAAGATTTACTAAAATTACTCCAACTTTTTCTGCTATATTCATCTTTGCATATTAAAGGAATATCATATGTTTTTATACCGTTTAAATAATGGGCTTTTTTCAGAAATATGAGACATTAGGAATTCCATCTGATCGGCAAGAATGTTTCTTCCTTTCAAAAGTATTTGTTCCACTCTAGATGGGCTAAAAGGTACGGCTAGTAACATCATGTTAGCTTCTTCTGGAGTTCTCCCACCTTTTGCGTTATTACACCTTTTGCAAGCAGTAACAACATTTGTCCATGTGTCCTCACCTCCCCGAGACAAGGGTATTACATGATCTCTGGATAGCATTCCATAACTAAATTTATTTCCACAGTACATGCATGTGTTTGCGTCTCTCATGAATAATGAGCTGTTATTCAATGACGGTGTAAAAGCCGAATAATCCAATTTATGAAGACTCTTGGTTGCTATAATTGAATTTATATTTATTACACTTCTCAGGCCTGTTAGACGGCTTGTGCCGCCTTTTATGACGATATTTGAAGACCCACACTCAAAGGCTATTTGATCTAGATAATATAACCTAACAGCTGTTTGATAATTAACCCATCCTGTGGGGTGGCCAGCCGAATTAAGTTTCAATATTTGTCTATTTTCATGCATACTTTGCGATTATAACTTAGATATCAATTAAAATTTACATAATAAATTTTTTGTTTTGTGCACTTTTATCGTGCAAAATCAGTAAACAATCATACATATGTAAGGTTTCTTTGATAAGTTAGTGCATCTTTTTGAGATGTAATATGAAAAATGCTGATTTTATTAACAATAATCTCCAGCAATATATAAACATACTCTTGTATCAAG
>ENA-OSEY01002943-OSEY01002943.1-marine-metagenome-genome-assembly--contig:-NODE-2943-length-10688-cov-44.706719_pt1 | contig 10688 bp, 10 predicted proteins | sample MGYA00248465_ERZ534230 | MGnify/ENA primary metagenome ERZ534230 (study PRJEB26409, sample SAMN06344110) | marine metagenome | isolation source: Sea water from surface | place: Atlantic Ocean:Southern... | reverse complement strand
AGAATTAGGTGAGCCATTCAGAAGAGATGCTATGAAAAAACCAGTTAAAGTAGCTGGTATAAGCAAGAGTGATATGAAACCTCAAAAGTCTCTTGTTAGTTGAGATTAGTAAAATTTCATTATAAAAATAATTAACTGTCAGGAAATAAATGAAAGTTAAGAATATTCTTTTTATAATGGCTGATCAACTTAGGTGGGATTACCTTTCATGTTATGGCCATCCACATTTAAAAACTCCTCACTTAGATAGTTTAGCAAAAAAAGGTGTAATGTTTGAGTCTGCTTATGTTCAAGCACCTGTATGTGGCCCATCAAGAGCATCTTACTACACAGGAAGAACAGTATTTAGTCATGGCTCCACATGGAACCAAGTACCACTTCCAATTGGCGAATTAACTATTGGTGATTACTTGAGGCAGTCAGGAATAAAAACTTGTGTTGTCGGCAAAACACATATGAGACCTGATATTAATAGCATGAATAGATTGGGAATTTCAAAAACAACAGAAATTGGTTCTGTAGTAATGGAACCAGGGTTTGATCCTTATGAGAGAGATGATGGTCTTCATCCAAACAACATTATGAAAAAATCTGAAAAAAAATTATCCTATAACGAATGGTTAAATAAATTAGGATATGATGGAGATAATCCATGGGATAGCTGGGCTAATTCAGTTGATGGAGAAAACGGAGAAGTTTTAAGTGGTTGGAGATTAAGAAATTCAAATAAACCATCTAGGTTACCAGAAAAACATTCAGAAACTGCATTTATGACTAATAGAGCAATCGATTTTATAAAAGAAACTAAAGAACAATGGTTTTTACATCTATCATATATAAAACCACATTGGCCTTATATTGCACCTGCTCCATATCACAATATGTATTCGCAAAATCAATTTTATCCTGTTCAAAGATCAGACTCAGAAAAAAATATTAATCATCCTGTTTATAAAGCTTTTATGGAAAATAGTATTTCAAAAACATTTTCACAAGAAAACGTAAGAGAGACAGTTCTTGCTGGTTATATGGGTTTAATCAAACAAATTGATGACAATCTAGGAAGACTTTTTAAGTTTTTGGAAGAAAATGGGAATATGCAAGATACTATGATTGTTTTTACATCAGATCATGGTGATTATCATGGTGATCATTGGCTTGGTGAAAAAGAATTATTTCATGAGCAAATAGTAAAAGTACCGATGATTATTTATGATCCAAGTGAAGAAGCAAATAAAACAAGAGGAAAAAAAGAGAAAAGATTTATAGAGGCAATTGATTTACTTCCAACATTTTTAGATGCTGTAGAAAGTAAAGCGAGCAAACATAGACTTGAAGGTTCTTCTTTAATTCCAATTCTAAGAGATGAAAAAATTAGCAAATGGAGAGAGAGTGTATTTAGCGAGATAGATTATTCATTTAATGAAGCAAGAAAAATTTTAAATATAGGCGCTTCAGATGCAAGAGCCTATATGATTAGAAACGATAAATGGAAATATATTTATTATAAAGGTTTTCCACCACAATTATTTGATTTAGAAAAAGATAAAGATGAATTTAATGATCTTGGTCAATCTAAAGATCATCAAAACATACTAAATCAAATGAAAGATATTTTACTAGAAAGATTAACAGATCGAAAAAATAGAACTGCCGCTGACGATGAATTTGTTTTGAAAGAGAGAGATTATTCTGAAGATGGTGGTATAATGATTGGTGTTTGGTAATCTAAGGATACATTAAACTCGGCAAGTACAAACATAAAGCTGGAAAAGCTATTAATAACGCAAGTCTAATAACATCAGTAATTAAGAACGGCAAAGTACCAAACCAAATTGTTTGAAGAGGCGTTTTGTTCATTACTCCTTTAATTACAAACAAATTCATACCAACTGGAGGTGAAATCAACCCAAATTCAACAACAATTACAGCAAATATTCCAAACCATACTGGATCAATTCCAGCATCAGCAATTACAGGATAAAAAACAGGAATAGTTAAAAATAACATTGCAAGAGAGTCCATTACAGTTCCAAGAACTAAATAAATAGCGCATATAACTAAAATAATCCCTAATGGAGTTAGTTGAAGGTCATTAATAAAATCTACTACTGTGAACGGTAATTGAGTGACTGTTATTAAAAAATTAAAAACACTTGCACCAATAACAATTAAATAAAGAGCACCAACAGTTTTAACAGTATCCCATATAGAATTTCTGAGTAGTTCAATTGTTAGCTCACCCCTAAAAAAAATAAATATGATCACCAAAATGACCCCAACTGCTGCACTTTCAGTAGCTGTAAAGAAACCAAGATAAAGACCACCCATAATTATCGCAAAGATTAAAAATATTGGAAAAACTTTTGTTAGAGCAGATATTCTATCTCTTGCAGTCATTTTTTCTCCATGACCCCCTTGATCAGGGTAAATTACTAAATAAACTCTGATAGCAATCATATATAAAACTACTGCAATCAATCCTGGTATCAGAGCTGCAAAAAATAGTTGCTGTATCGATTGCTCAGTTAAATAGGCATAAATTATCAATATTACACTTGGTGGAATTATAATTCCTAATGTTCCACCTGATGCAACGGAACCACTTATTAATGCATCGCTATATCCGTGTCTTTTCATCTCTGGTCCTGCCATTTGTGACATCGTAGCTGCTGTTGCAATTGAAGATCCACAAATCATTCCAAATCCAGCACATGCACCAACAGTAGACATTGCTAATCCACCTTTATAGTGACCAACTACTGCATAAGCTGCATCATATAAATTTCGAGATAAGTTTGCTCTATTTGCAAGATTTCCCATCAAAACGAAAAGAGGTAATACAGATAAAGTGTATTTAGAGACAGCTTCAAACGGAGCAGTTCCTAAAACAAAAAGAGCTTGTTCAAAACCTGTTATTAAAGCAAAACCAGTAAAACCAACTACTAACATTGAAATACCTATTGGTACATTTAATGCCATAAGAATTAGTACAACTAAAAAAGATAACGAACCGCTTACAATAGGATCAAAGCTCATGAGTTTTCACTCCTTAAAGCACTAATTAACCAAAAAACTATAGCAACAACACTTAACCACATGCCAACTGACGCTGCATAATAAAAAGGATAAAAATATATTTCTAAATCAATAGTTACTCTTTCATTTTTAAAAAAAGCCATAGCTTCTTTTGTTGTTGCATATGCCATCATGGACATAATCACTATCATTAAAATAAATCTAAAAATGTTTATGAAAATTTGAAAGGTATTGTTAGAGACATTTTTTATAAAATCAGCAGAAACGTTTGCATTTAAAAAGAAAGCTCTTGGCATTGCTAAGAAGGCAACCAAGGCCATTCCAAATTCAACTAATTCAATTGTTCCTGTAACAGGAGAATTTAGAAATCTTCTACCAAAGACATCACAAAAAGTTAGTATAGCTAAAGATAATAATATTAATCCTGATATAATTGCTGAAAGATCAAATATGTAATTAATTTTAAATTTCATTTGATAAACTTTCTTCTAATTTATCAGAGATTAACGTATAAAGTTATAAAAATATGAAATTTATCTCATTCAATCATGATAACAGTGAAAAGTTTGGAATTATTGAAAATAATTTAATAACCGATCTAACTGGAAAGATAGATGGAGCTTTAAGTTTAAAAGAATTAATAAAGATAAAAAAGATTAAAGAAGCAAAAGAATATGCAAAGAGTAATCCAGGCTCAATAAAGCCCGATGAAATTAAATATTCTCCTTTAATACCTAATCCAGGTAAAATTATATGTGTAGGTTTGAATTACAGTGAACATGTAAAAGAAACAAACCGTACTGTTGAGGAAAACCCAGTTATATTTCACAGATTTCCAGAAAGCCAAACAGCTCATATGCAAGCAATACAAAGACCAACTGTATCAGAAAGTTTAGACTTTGAAGGAGAAATGGCAGTTGTAATGGATGAGGGTGGTAAACACATCAAACCAGAGGATGCGTTAAAGCACATCGTTGGTTTTTCTTGTTACAACGAAAGTACTATTAGAGAGTGGCAAAGACATACTAGACAATTTGGTATGGGAAAAAATTTTGAAAAAACAGGAAGTTTTGGTCCTCACATGGTTTTAGCAGAAGACATTCCAGACTATAAAAGTTTAACAATAGAGACTAGGCTAAATGGTGAAGTAATGCAAAATGCTAAACTAAGTCAATTAATTTTTGATATACCAATTTTAATTTCTTATGTATCCAAAGCTATGGCATGGAGAGCAGGCGATGTTTTGGTAACAGGAACTCCTGGTGGAGTAGGCTTTAAAAGAAATCCACCTGTTTTTATGAAACCAGGAGACAATGTTGAAGTCGAAATCACTGATATTGGTGTTTTATCTAACACTATTAAGGATGAAATAATCTCAAATTAGAGTTAAAATTTTAATATAAATTTTAGAGGGAGAAATATGAAAAACAAAATAATTGGATTTGTTTTTGGTGTTTTAAGTTTAGGTATAGTAAATGCTGCTTCAGCAACTGAACTTAAACTTGCAACATTTGAACCACCAAAAGCATTTATCGCAAGCAAAATTCTTGCTGCATGGGCTGACAAAGTAAACGAATGTTCAGCTGGAGCAGTTAATGTTAAAATGTTTGCAGGAGGTGTATTAGGAAAACCACCACAACAATATGATATTGTTACAAAAGGTGTAGCAGACATTTCATGGACGGTACTTGGATATATCGGAGGACAGTTTCCATTGAGCTCTGTAATTGAATTACCTTTTTTAACAAAAACTTCAAAAGCAGGATCTAGAGCTTTAAATACTCTTTATGAAGAAGGTTACTTAGATAAAGAGATGGCGGGAATTAAACTAATTGGTTTACATTCTAATCCTGGATATCAAATACATATGAAGTCAGATAAAGTTGTAAGACCTGCTGACTTCAAAGGTAAGAAAATGAGAGTACCAAGTAAAATTGCTGGAACAATTTTAAAAACTCTTGGAGCAACTGGTGTAAGAGTGCCAGCTCCTGGAACATCGGAAGCACTTAACAAAGGTGTAATTGATGGAACTCCATTCCCTTACACTGCAATCGGATCTTTCAGACTATTTGATGTAACTAAGTATCACACTGAAGTTAACATAACTAATGCAACATTTGGTTTGATAATGAACCAAGGTAAATATGATGGTTTATCAGCCAAAGGTAAAGGATGTGTAGATAAATTTAGTGGTCAGTGGTTTGGTGACTGGGCATCTGGATTAATAGATAGTCAAAATGCTAAAATGAGAGTTGAGGTAGAGAATAAACCTGGACATGAGATCATAGTAGCTTCTGATGATGTTATAGCTGAATATAAGAAAATATTAGCACCTATCGAAGCAAACTGGCTTGCTGAAATGAAAGGCAAAGGCCTTGATGGTGACGCAGTTCTAAAAAGAGCAAGACAAATAATATCTAAAATAGACGGTTAATTTAAACCTAATTTTTGAGCCTGCATTAAATAATGCAGGCTCAATTTTAATCCTGTATAATAATTGAATGGCAATAAATGCATTAAGCTACATCGGTGTTAATTCAGATCGAATTGAAGACTGGTCAGATTATTCTAGAAAATGTTTGGGAATGCAGCAGGTCGATAGAGCAAAAGACTCTCTTTCATTTAGAATGGATGATCAAAAGCAAAGATTAGTTGTTACGGGAGACACTGGAGACAGTCTGGCCTTCATGGGCTGGGAAGTTGAGAAAAAAGAAGATTTAAAAATCTATGCTGATCGTCTTGAGAATAATAATATCCCAGTAACTCATGGACAATCCTCATTTGCAGATAAAAGATTTGTTAAAGATTTAATTTATTTTAAAGACCCTCAGGGCAATCAGATAGAATTAATATTTGATCCAATGAAAGATAGTGATCCTTTCAAACCATCTAGACCAATTTCAGGATTTAAAACTGGTGCATTAGGAATGGGCCATGTTGTTTTACATGCTAAAGATTTTAATAAACTTGTTCCTTTCTATAAAGACCTTTTAGATTTTAAAATCAGCGATTATAGCAATACACCAATATCATTATGTTTCTTTCATGTTAATGGTAGACATCATAGTTTTGCATTGTTTGGATCGGGTCAACAAGGATTTCACCATTTTATGGTTGAGTACAATTCTTTAGATGATGTTGGACAGGGATATGACTTAATGAATTTAAAAGACGACAAAATTGCTTATACAATGGGAAGGCATACTAATGATTACATGACTTCATTTTATTCAATAACACCATCAGGTTTCTTTGTAGAAAATGGATGGGGTGGAAGAATAATTGACCCTAAATCGTGGGAAGCTGTTGAAACTTTTGAAGGCCCAAGTTTTTGGGGACATGAAAGATTGTATTTACCAGAAGAGGAAAGAAAAAAATTTAGAGATAAAAGAATGCAAACTGCTGCAGAAGGTAAACAAGCTCCTTTATTAGTTGATTGCCCTTGGCTATATTCCAATATAGCTAAAAAAAAATAAATTTAAAAGTTAATGAAAGAATATGATGCAGTAATTGTTGGATTAGGTCCAACAGGTGGAACATTAGCAAACTTATTAGCAATTCAAGGTTATTCAATTTTAATTTTAGAAAAAGAAAATAGTTTTTACCCTCTTCCAAGAGCAGTCCATTTTGATGATGAGGTTATGAGAGTATTCCAAACAATTGGAATTACAGATAAATTTCTAAAATATACTTTAATTAATAAAGGTACTAAGTTTGTAAATAAAAAGGGTGATGTAATTTTAGATTGGCCTAGACCAAAAGAAATTACTGAAAATGGATGGTATCCAAGTTATAGATTTCACCAACCTGATTTAGAAAGGCAATTACGAAATAGACTTAAATCTTTTAAAAAGGTTTATATCCAACAAAATACTAAACTCTTAAAAGCTACAAATACAAAAAATAGTGTTCAAATAATTTACCAAGACATAAAAAAAAATAAAATTCTGAATATTAAGGCTAAATATTTAATTGGTTGTGATGGTGCAAACTCAACAGTCCGAAATCAAATAAAAACAAATATGAGTAATTTAGGATTTACTCAAAAATGGGCAGTGGTTGATTTAATTTTGAAGAAAAAGAAAAATAATCTTCCAGATCGTACAATTCAATTTTCTAACAAAATAAGACCTGCAACATATTGCAGAAATGTAGGCAGAAGAAGAAGGTGGGAGTTTGTAATTAATAACAAAGAAAAAGAAGAAACCATTATGTCTGAAAAGTACATATGGAATTTCCTTAAACCATGGCTTAGTAAAAAAGACGCTACTCTCGAGAGAAAAACTATATACACATTCAAATCTGCAATTAGCAAAAGTTGGAGAAAAGGTAGAATATTCATTGCTGGAGATGCTGCTCACTTGATGCCACCTTTTATGGGCCAAGGAATGTGTGCAGGAATAAGAGATGTTTCAAACCTTTCATGGAAATTATCACATTGCTTAAAGAACAATCATTCAGAAAAATTACTTAATACGTATCAGAGCGAAAGATATTCCAATGTTAAAGAGTACGTAAGCACAACTATGAGAATGGGTTCATTTATTAATGCAGTAAGCTCAACAAAAATTACAAAAAATATTTCTTCAAATAAAGAAGGAGTAAAATCTATGAAATCTATTAAACCAAAACTGGGCAAAGGACTTGGAAAAGTTAATGATAAACTTCGAGGTAAAATATTCCCTCAATTTAAATTAAAAAATGGAAAAAATTTAGATGAAAAATTTTCTTCAAAACCTATTGTAATAATTTCACCAAAATTAAAGAAAAAAATTTCCAATAAAATTAATTATGTACTGTCTAATAATGTAAATGGCTTAAGTGAATATCTTAATAATATAAAATCTGAAGGACTTATAGTTAGACCAGATAGATTTATAATTGGTTCTATAAAATCTAATAAAATTTCAAAAATAAAAAATTATTCAATTTAGATTTAATTCCTCTTTTATAATTTTTATTTTTGTTTCATTATCTTGAGCAATTTCACCTGAAGGAAGATATAATGAATTTTCAAATCCAATTCTTATTTTTCCACCAAGTTTTATTGCTTCTTTCAAACAAATAAATTCTTCTTTTTCAAAAGCGCATATAGCCCAATCAGCTTTAAATTTATTTTTTTCTAATTTTTCTAAATATAAAGGTATTTTATTTGGATCACTAATTTTTCCAGTATAGTGACCAATTACAAATAAGCACCAAGTGTTATCTCTTTCAATTTCAGATTTATTTAAAACATTTGAGAGTAAATCAATATCTTCTGGCTCATGGCAAATATGTTGAACATTAATTTTTTCATCTGATAAATATTTATAAAGTTTTATATCTTCATCAGTTGGATTTCTGCTTGGAATTAATTCTCTAATTGCAATTGATATTCCTGGTGGCTTAACATCGTATGCATATTTACGCATTTCACCTGGTGAATATCTCCCAACAGCCTCAGTAGTAACTTGTAAGTGCATGTTAGGAACTATCTTATTTAATTTTATTAATGCTTCACTGCAGTCATTAGCGTCTAATATATGTTGGCTATTTTTATCTCTGATGTGAAAATGAATTGCCTCAGCACCTGCTTCGTATGATAATTTTGCTGTATTAACAATTTCATCAATAGTTATAGGAACTTTTGGATGATCCTTCTTCATAGGTCTCACTCCGTTGGGTGCTACCATAATTTTTGGGAGTTCTTTAGGTTGATAAAATTGCATAATTAAAGTCTACTATTATTTAGTATAAATAAAAATTAAATTTACTGATGAGTAATAATTTAAAAGTTTCAATAATTATAATACTTGGAGTTATAGCATTGTATATATCAACTCAGTATTATTCAGGTTTTAATAAAAGCAAAACTATTAAAGCGTGTATAATTGGAAAAGCTGAATTAGATTCGAATAAACCTGAGAGCGAAAGGCTCTCTGCTGATGAGGTTAAAAAATTTTGTGAAGATCAAATAAAATGATGAAAAAATCAAAAAGATCAGATGTTGATCCATTTATAGTAATGGATGTAATGGAATCAGCAAGAATTGCAGAGGAAAAAGGTAAAGATATAATTCATATGGAGGTAGGGCAGCCAGGAACACCAGCACCTAAGATCGCAAAAGATTATATTACTAATGAGATAAACAAAAATAATCTAGGTTACACAGTATCACTTGGTCTACCTGCTTTAAGAACAAAAATTTCAAAGCTATATGGAGATTGGTACAATTTAGATTTAAATCCAAATAGAATAGTAGTTACAACAGGCTCCTCTGGAGCTTTTATATTATCCTTTTCTGCACTATTTGATAGTGGAGACAGAGTTGGAATTGGATCTCCAAGTTATCCTAGTTATAGACAAATACTAAAATCACTAAGTTTGGAAACTGTAGATATTCAAACTAAACTTCAAAATAGATTTCAACCTGTTCCAGAAGATATTACAGATAATAATTTAAATGGAATTCTTGTTGCATCACCTGCAAATCCAACTGGGTCTATGTTAGATAAACAATCGCTAGAGAATTTAATTAATACTGCAAATGAGAATAATGTAAGTTTTATTAGTGATGAAATTTATCATGGAATTCAATATGAAAATAATCCAACTTCAGCTTTAGAGATAACTGATAATTGCTATGTAATTAATTCTTTTTCAAAATACTTTTCTATGACTGGTTGGAGAATAGGATGGATGGTTGTACCAGATGATCATGTTAGACAAGTAGAAAGGCTTTCACAGAATTTATTTGTTTGTCCTCCACATGCAAGTCAAGTTACAGCTCTTGCTTCATTGGATGCAAATGAAGAGTTACAATCAAATGTTGAAGTATATAAAAAAAATAGAGAGATACTTTTAGAAGAATTACCGAAGGCAGGATTAAAAAAGTTTTCACCACCTGATGGTGCTTTTTACATTTATGTTGATATATCTGAATATTCAAATGATAGCTTAGCTTTTTGTAAAAAAGTTTTAGATGAAGCAAATGTTGCTATAACACCAGGAATTGATTTTGATCAAAAAAGAGGAAATTCTACTATCCGATTCTCATATGCCAGAAGCACAAAAGATATAATTGAAGGTGCTAAGAGAATTAAAGATTTTATGTCTAAAAATTATTAAAAGGGGTCAGCTCAATTGGTTATTACCAAAAGAGCTCCCCTTTTTTATGCCATTTTGGCCAAATCCATCAAATGGATTTAGTTTGTGTTATTTTTAATATGTGATATCTCACCAGCTAAGTGTCAGGTGGCGTTATTCTAAGCATTTGCACCTCCTTCACTTATAAAAATAAGTTTTAGGTAGGTTGTATTCAACAAATTTATTTCTATTTTTTATAAATATATTATTTGAATACAACCTGTCTCTTTAGTAGATTCTCGATATCAAAATAATCAAAATATTCCCAAACTCTTAAATGAAACTTATGTCACAGAGACAGACAATAAATATATTTGTAATTAAAATCTCATGAAAACAATATTTGTTATTGGATCAAAAAAACATACTTTGAAATACACTAGAAAAATGCCTGAGGGTGAAGTTAAGAAAATGAAATCTTTTGTTACAAACAAAGGGCAAAAACTTGAAAAAACTTCAAAATTTAAAATTTTAAAAGTATCAGACGACAAAACTTCAAGAACTTTCAAAATCAGTCTTTA
>ENA-OSEY01002942-OSEY01002942.1-marine-metagenome-genome-assembly--contig:-NODE-2942-length-10692-cov-2.318794_pt1 | contig 10692 bp, 9 predicted proteins | sample MGYA00248465_ERZ534230 | MGnify/ENA primary metagenome ERZ534230 (study PRJEB26409, sample SAMN06344110) | marine metagenome | isolation source: Sea water from surface | place: Atlantic Ocean:Southern... | reverse complement strand
TTTCCTCTTATAAAATACTTAAAAAGTTCTCTAAGAAATAAAAGTATCATTTTTTTATTATGTTGGCTTTTACCTTGTTTAATAATTATGGAATTAGTTCCTACAAAACTACCTCACTATATTTTGCCTATTTATCCTGCAATAGCAGTTTTAATGGGAATAATGCTCGCTAATCATAATAATTATAAAAATTTATTTTTTACAAAATATTCGTATTTCGGATACTTTATTTATTTTTTAATAAGTAACGGATTACTATTAATGATTTTAAAAGCAAATCAAATTTACGGACAAATAAATATTTTACATTATTTGATATTATTTTTATTCAATAATGTAGTTTTTATTTTCATATTTAAAAAACAGCTTAAAAATACTTTTTATTATTTAGTTTTCTATACTAATATATTTTCAGCAATTCTATATTTACTAATTATACCAAGCTTTACAATGTTATGGACTAGCAGGAATATAGCCATTTCTTTAAAAAATAATGAATACATAGAGAATAAAAATACCATAGCAACTATAGGTTATAATGAACCTAGCCTAGTTTTTGAAGTTGGTACAAATATTAAAGTTTTTAAAAGTATTAATAAATTTTTGGAAAACTTTAGCCTTTTTGATTATTTAATAATTGAAAAAGACTACTATATAGAGTTTAATAATAAAATAAAGGAAGTTAACTTGGAACATAAAAAAATTTCAAGTTTAATAGGTTTTAATGCTGCTAAAGGGCAGTGGATAGAAGTTTATTTATTAAAAAAATTATAACTTAGGGGATATGATGTTTGAGTTTTCAAAAAAATCTTTAGAATTACAAGAAAAATTAAAAGTATTTATGGATAAGAATGTTTATCCAAATGAAAGTAATATTACTGAGGAAATTAATTCCGGAAATATATGGGAGCCATCAAGCATCATAGAAGAACTAAAAGTTAAAGCAAAAGGAGAAGGCTTGTGGAACCTATTCTTACCAGAGAGTGATAAAGGAGCTGGTTTAAGTAATCTAGATTATGCACCTCTTTGTGAAATAATGGGAAGATCACCATATGCGCCAGAAGTATTTAATTGTAATGCTCCTGATACAGGGAATATGGAGGTTTTTGAAAGATACGCGAGCGAAGAATTGAAAGAGAAGTGGTTAACGCCTCTTCTTAAAGGTGAAATTAGATCTGGCTTTGCTATGACTGAACCACAAGTTGCTTCCTCGGATGCTACTAATATTGAAGCTAGTATCAAGAAAGAGGATAATGAGTATATTATTAATGGAAAAAAGTGGTGGACTTCAGGTGCTATGGACCCAAGGTGTAAAGTATTAATTTTTATGGGTAAAACAGACCCTAATAATCCTGATAAACATAAACAACAATCTCAGATAGTAGTACCAATGGACACTCCCGGTATAAAAGTAGAAAGATATTTACCAGTTTTCGGTTTTACAGATGCTCCACATGGACATGCAGAAGTATCTTTTACTGATGTTAAAGTTCCAAAAGAAAACTTGCTTTTAGGTGAAGGTAGGGGGTTTGAAATTGCGCAAGGAAGATTAGGCCCTGGACGAATACATCACTGTATGAGGTTGATAGGACTAACTGAAGTTGCATTAGAAAAAATGTGTAAAAGGACTAAAGCCAGAGTTGCATTTGGAAAGCCAGTTTCAGCTCAAACAGTTACTCAGGAAAGAATTGCTGAAGCTAGAATAGCAATAGATCAAATTAGATTACAAACTTTCAATGCAGCTTATAAAATGGATACTGTTGGTAATAAAGAAGCTAGAATGGAGATTGCGATGATTAAAGTAGCAGCTCCAAACATTGCTTGTAAAGTTGTAGATTGGGCAATACAAGCTCATGGAGGTGGAGGTGTCAGTGATGACTTTGGTTTATCACATGCATATGCACAAGCAAGATTATTAAGATTGGCAGATGGCCCTGATGAAGTACACAGAAATCAAATTGCAAAACTTGAATTAAGAAAATATAATTAAATATATGATACCTAATAATTTAGTTGAAGTTAGGAAAAATCATAAATTTAATTTAAGTAGCCTTAATAAGTGGGTTGATAATCATCTTGAAAACTATGAAAATATTATTGATATAAAACAGTTTGTTGGAGGTCAATCAAACCCAACTTTTGTGCTTTTTTTTGAAAATAAAGAAAAATTAATTTTAAGAAAAAAACCACCAGGAAAACTACTGCCCTCAGCACATGCTATTGAAAGAGAATATAAAGTTCAAAAAGCATTAGAAAAGTCAAATGTACCATGCCCTAAGATGATAAAGCTATGCGAAGATGAAAAAATAATAGGTACGCCCTTTTACTTAATGAATATTATAGAAGGAAGAGTTTTTGAAAGTATATTAGATATCAAAGATAAGACAGGAAGAAAAAAATACTATTTCGAATTAACACGTATGTTAGGAAAACTTCATAATGTTAATTTCTCCTCTATTAACTTGAGTGATTTTGGAAGAATAGGAAATTATGTTACTAGACAAATAATAAGATGGGAAAAGCAATGGCACTTATCAAAACAAAGAGAGCTTCCCGAAATGCAAAAAATTATTGATTGGTTAAACAATAACATTCCTGAGGGTGATGAAACTACTATAGTTCATGGAGATTATAGAATAGGAAATACTATTTGTGAGGAAAATAATTTTTTAGTTAAAGTAGTATTAGATTGGGAATTATCTACCCTAGGTAACCCTTTTGCAGATCTTGGCTATTTTTTATATGCACACTATATTCCTTATGGTGAAAGACATGGTCTAAAGGGAGCTGACCTTGATGATTTAAATATTCCCTCAGTAAAGGAATTAGTTGATGAATATTGTAAGGTAAGAAATATTAAAGTTTTTGATCCTACTTTTTATGTTGTCTTGTCTTTGTTCAGATCTATTTCAATTTTAGAGGGTGTTTATGCTAGGTATGTAAATGGAAATGAGAGCTCTCCAAATGCTAAGGATATTGGTAATGATGTAGTCCCTTTGGCTAAAGCAACTTATGATATTATTAAAAATATTTAGTTTAAATTTATAGTTATTTCGGAGACATCCTTAATGACCCATCTAGCCTTATAACTTCTCCATTCAGCATATTATTTTCAAATATAGATAGTACTAATTTTGCAAATTCTTTTGGATATCCTAATCTTTTTGGAAATAAAGTAGAATCAACTAACGCTTGATAAGCTTTTTCTGGAAGTCCAGACATCATAGGAGTTTCAAATAAACCTGGAGCAATAGTACATACTCTGACTCCATATCTTGCAAACTCTCTTGCTAAAGGTAAAGTCAAACTAACTATTCCTCCCTTTGAAGCACTATATGCTGCTTGCCCTATTTGACCGTCAAAGGCAGCTATAGAGGCAGTATTTATGATAACTCCTCTAAAGTTATCATCGTCTGGTTGATTTTCTATCATTTTTTCGGCAACTAGTTTTAAAACATTAAAAGTTCCTACTAAATTTACATTTATTATTTTTTGAAAAATACTGCTGTCATGTAGTTTTTCTTTTCCTATCACTTTACTAGCTATTCCAATACCAGCACAATTCACTAGCAGATTTATAAATTGATATTTCGAAATAGCAGAAGTTAAAGCCTCATTTATACTTTCCTCATTGGTAACATCAGTATAAAAAAATGTACAAGCTTCTCCAAACTCTTCAGATAAAACCTTTGCTTGATTCTCTTGTGTATCTAATATTGATACATTACCTCCTCTTTCTAATATTTTTCTTACAGTAGCTTCACCTAAACCTGAAGATCCTCCAGTTACGATTGCATTAATTTTTTTTATCATACATCACCTATAATATAAATTGTTCATTTAGTATTTTTTCTTCTAAATTTTGATCTTTATCGAATAATAATTTTAATGTCTTTTTAAAATTATAAGAAATTTCAACTTTTTTTACATTTCTAACTTCTACTTGTCCTGCAGTTGCGCTCACAGGTCTTTTTTCTGGGTCTATAATTTCTAAAGCAATTTTACTTTTCTCCGGAAGTAAAGCTCCCTTCCATCTTCTTGGTCTAAAAGGACAAATTGGAGTTAAAGCTAATAAGGTAGAATTAAGAGGTAATATAGGCCCATGAGCTGATAAATTATAAGCAGTACTTCCAGCAGGAGTAGAAACCAATATACCATCACAAACTAGCTTATTTATTTTCATTTTATTATCTATTTTTACCCTAACATTTGCTGCAAACCTATTTTGTCTTAGCAAAGATACTTCATTTAAAGACAAAGCATTATAAGTTTTATTATTGATATCAGTTACTTTCATTTGTACTGGATTTAATTTAGTTTCTTTAGAAGTACTAATTCTGTGTATTAGATTATCAATTTGATAATTATTCATTAAAAAACCTATAGTTCCTCTATTCATACCAAATATTTTTTTTTTAAAATAAACTTCATCATTAATTAATGATAATATGGTGCCATCTCCACCCAACACAACAACAGTATTAGCTTCTTTGAGAGCATAGTTATTGTATTTTTGTAATAAAACTTTTAATGTATGTTGAGCCTTTTTTGATTTAGCAGCTAAGAAAAAAGGTTTAATTTTTTTCATCTTTATTAGCCGCCAGTGACGCTCATATGTCTATTAACTGATGGAGAATGTTTTCTTCTTATAACAAAATCATGTCCTTTAGGTTTTCTAGAAATAGCTTCCGTTATGGCATTTTTTAGTTCAATTTGCCAGTTCTCTGATCTTGCAGCGTTTGTAAAATCAGCTGAGTCTTCTTGGCCTAAACACATGTAAAGTTTTCCTGTACAGGTTAAACGCACCCTATTACATAATTCACAAAAGTTATGTGTTAATGGAGTTATAAAGCCTACTCTGTGTCCAGTCTCTTGGACACTAAAGTATCTAGAGGGGCCACCTGTATAATACTTACTTGATTTCAAAGTATATTCTTTAGAAAGTGTTTCTTTTACTTTGGATAATGGTAAAAATTGGTCTGTTCTATCTACATCAATTTCCCCTAAAGGCATGGTTTCTATATATGTAATATCACATTTTTTAGAGTGAGCCCATTTTAAAATATCATTTAATTCAAATTCATTAGTTTCTTTAAGTGCAACCGTATTTATTTTTACTTTAAGACCAACTTCTAATGCTTTATCAATACCTTTTAAAACTTGATCCAGATCACCACGTCTTGTTAAAAACTTAAAAAGTTTAGGTTTTAAAGTGTCTATTGACACATTAATTCTTCTAACTCCATGATCAAATAGTTGTTCTGCATATTTTTCTAATTGAGATCCATTTGTTGTTAATGTGAGTTCTGATAATTTATCTTTTTTAATATAGGATCCTAAATTTTTAAATAGTGACATAACATTTTTTCTAACTAGAGGTTCGCCTCCAGTTATTCTTATTTTCCTTGTTCCTAGATCAATAAATGAAATGCAGATTTTTTCAATTTCATCTAAAGTTAAAAGGTCTTTCTTTGGTAGAAACTTCATGTTTTCTGCCATGCAATATTGGCAACGGAAATCACATCTATCTGTTACCGACACTCTAAGATAATTTACAGGTCTTTTATATGGATCAATCAACATATCTTTATTATATACACTTGTGCATAATTAATTCAATCTTTTTTGATTAAAAATTTTTTTTTCATATAATGATAAATATGATTGAAACTAAATCAGATTGGAAGGATTTAAGAGATGGCATAAGGTCTATTTTCAAGAAATTTCCTGAGACTTATTGGAGAGATTTAGATATTAAAAGAGAATATCCTAGTAAATTTGTGAAAAGTTTGACTGAAGCTGGATACTTAGCCTGCTTAATACCTGAAAAGTATGGTGGTAGTGGTTTGAGCATAAGGGCAGCATCAGTAATTTTAGAAGAAATTCATAGAAACGGTGGCAATGGTGCAGCTTGTCACGCACAAATGTATATTATGGGTTCATTACTAAAATATGGATCTGATATTTTAAAGGAAAAATATCTATTTGATATAGCTAAAGGCAACTTGAGGCTTCAAGCATTTGGAGTAACTGAACCAACTAGTGGTACAGATACTTTATCAATTCAAACTAGAGCTAAAAAAAAAGGTAATAAATACATCATCAATGGACAAAAAGTATGGACAAGTAGAGCAGAATACTCAGATTTAATTATGCTTTTAGTAAAGACCAACCAAGAAGCTAAAGATAGTAAAAATTCTTTATCGCTCTTTCTTATAGATATGAGACAACATTTAGGAAAAGAAATTATAATTAAGCCAATAAGGACAATGGTAAATCATTCTACAACAGAGATATTTTTTGATAACTTAGAAGTAGATGAGAGTTGTATAATTGGCGAAGAAGGTCAAGGTTTTAGATATATTTTAAACGGACTTAATGCCGAGCGATTATTAATTGCTTCTGAATGCATTGGAGATGCAAAATATTTTATAGATAAAAGTGTAGAATATGGAAATAAGAGAGAAGTTTTTGGAAGACCAATAGGCAAAAACCAGGGTATTCAATTTCCAGTTGCTAAAGCATATTCACGAACATTAGCCGCTGAACTTACTTTAATTGAGGGATGTAATCTATTTAATAGTGGACAAGATTGTGGTAAGGAAGCAAATATATCAAAATTATTAGCAGCTGAAGCTTCTTGGGAAGCTGCGGAGGCTGCAATGCAAACTTTTGGCGGTTTTTCTTTTGCAGAAGAATATAACATTGAGAGAAAGTTTAGAGAAACTAGACTTTATCAGATTGCTCCTGTCTCTACAAATATGATATTAGCATATGTTGCGCATAAAGTTTTAGGTTTTCCGAGGTCTTATTAAAAGATGAAAAATTATTTTAAAGATAAATTAATAGTTTCAATTGAACAGGCGGTAGCAGCTCCATATTGTACAGCAAAGCTTGCGGATGCAGGAGCAAGAGTAATAAAAGTAGAGCGTAAAGAAGGAGATTTTGCTAGGTATTATGATGACTTTGTAAAGGGAGATAGTACTTACTTTGTTTGGCTCAATAGGGGTAAAGAAAGTTTAGTTGCTAATATAAAAAATAATGAAGATGTGAAACTTCTAAAAAAAATAATTTCAAAAGCTGATGTTTTTGTTCAAAACTTAGGGCCAGGTGTTTTAAAGAAAGTAGGGCTAGATAGTTCTACTTTAAGAAAGAAGTATCACTCTTTAATTACTTGTGATATTTCAGGTTTTGGAGAAACAGGACCCTATTCAAAGTTAAAAGCATATGATTTATTAGTACAAGCTGAAACAGCATTATGCAGTTTAACTGGCACACCAGATGCTCCAGGAAGAGTGGGAGTGTCTGTATGTGATATAGCTTGTGGAATGAATGCTTATAGTTTAATTTTAGAAGCGCTTATTAAAAAAGAGTTTTCTGGTAAAGGATCAGCTATAAAAATTTCTTTATTTGAGAGTCTAAGTGAATGGATGAATGTACCTTTTCTTCAATATTTCTATACTAAAAGTGCTCCTAAAAGAGTAGGTTTATCACATCCATCAATAGTACCTTACGGAGCTTTTTTAACTAAAGATAATAAAAACATTTTGTTTTCTATTCAAAATGAACGTGAATGGAGAGCATTTTCAAAAGAAATAATTAAAGTTTCAAAAATATCAAAGTCTAAATATAAAACACCTAGCTTAAGATTAATTAATAAAGAAAGTTTAAATAGTTTAATAATTAGCGAGTTCAGTAAATTAAGTTCTAATATTTTAATTAAAAAATTTAAAAAATTTAAAATAGCTTTTGGATTGTTAAATTCTATAAAAGATTTTTCTCGTCATCCACAATTAAACAAATCTTATATTACAAAAAAAAATAAAAAGTTTGTTTTTGTTCCTCCAGTAACTCTAGAAAATAAAAAAAGCTTTGGTAAGATCCCAGAATTAGGAGAACATTCATTAAAGATAAGAAAAGAGTTCAAAACACAATGAAGACAAATACAAATTTTGATCTTATTGATAAAAATAAAGTTTCTTTTCTTGAAAATATTCTTGGTAGTAAATTTTTGTATAAAAAAAAAAGAGCTCCATATGGAGTACAGTGGATATTCTTTAATGAAAATTTTATTAAAAAAGATTTAGGTCTTGATGGACATCCTAAAAGAGGTAAAAACATTCCTTTACTAAAAGGGTATAAAAGAATGTTTGCAGGAGCTAATTTAGTTTTTAAGAAAAAAATTTATTTTGAAGATAAAATAAAAAAAATAACGAAAATTAAATCTTTGCTTAAAAAGAAGAGTAATAATAAAAATATTTACTTTTTAAATTTAGCAAATACTTTTTTCAGAGATAAACTAGAAGTTTTAAAAGAAATTCAGACAATTGTTTTTGTTAAAAATAATCATGTTTCTAAAAACGGTAAAAAAATATCTAATAATATAAACTTAAAATTACTATATAAAAAAAACTTTAAATTTAATAATATAGATTTATTTAGATATTCAGCATTAACCTATAATAGCCACAGGATTCACTATGACTTAGATTATACTACTAATGTTGAGGGACATAAAAATTTATTGGTACATGGCCCTTTAACAGCCACTTGCGTTATTAATGAAATAAATAGCTTTATAAAAAAAGATATTAGCAGATATAGTTTTTCATTATTAAAGCCTATTTATGTCAATGAAAATATAACCTTAAAAGTATATAGGTCAAGATTAGACAAGTCAGTTATAATTGCTAAAGTATTAAAAGAGAAAAATGAAATTGCTTTTTCATCTGAAATACAATTAATAAGTTAATTAAAGTTTTCTAAAGCATAAAAAGATTTTTTTATCGTATTTTGCAATGAAGAGGCTAAGGGCAGATATGTATTACAAAAAAAGGATGCTGTATTAATTTTTTCTTTAGCAAATTTATTATTCTTGTCTTTTAAAATTATAAGTTGTGCTTTGTTAGCAGAATCTACCATTACCCAACCACCTAATACCCATCCAAACATATTTAAAAATGGTGTAGCTCCTGCGGCTGAAATTTCCGGATTTTCTTCATACTTATCAATTAACCAAACGATACAATCTTCAATAATATCAAGACTTTTAAATAATAATTCCCCCATTTCTTTTAAATTATTATTTTCACTCTTTATAGCTAATTCTGCAGTATTTTTAATTATTTGTAATACTTTTTTATAAGTTTCACCATTCTCTTGGAATAGTTTTCTTCTTAATAAATCCAATGCTTGAATTCCGTTAGTCCCTTCATAAATTGCTAATATTCTGCAATCCCTATAATATTGAGCAGCTCCTGTATCTTCTATAAAACCCATGCCTCCATGAACTTGCACACCTAAAGAGGTAATATAAATTGATTGATCGGTACACCATGCTTTAACAATAGGAGTTAACAAATTAGATATAAAAAGGCATTCTTTTCCTTCAGGAGAATTTGGGAAGTTTTTATATTTATCTATAAAATTACCAGTTGTAATTGCAAGTCCACGCATTGCTTCAGTTTGAGATTTCATTTCCATTAACATTCTTTTTACATCTGGATGTTTTATTATCTCAACAGGCCCTTTGATGTTCTTATTTAACGAATAGCCTTGTATCCTCTCTTTAGAAAAACTTAGTGCCTTTTGATAAGCTCTTTCAGATATAGCTAAACCCTGTACCCCCACATTTAATCTAGCATTATTCATCATTGTAAACATTGCTTTTAAACCTTGATTAGGTTCACCAACGAGCTCACCAACTGCCCCTTCATTTTCTCCAAAACTTAAAACACAAGTAGGGCTTGCATGATGACCTAGTTTATGTTCTACAGAAACAACCTTAATATCATTTTTAACTTTGGTTCCATTGTCATTTAAATAATATTTAGGAACTAAAAAAAGAGAAATACCTTTTACTCCATCAGGCGCATTAGGCAATTTAGCTAATACAAGGTGAATAATATTATCACTCATATCTTGATCTCCATGAGTAATATAAATTTTTGTTCCTTTGATTAAAAATTTTTTATCTTTTTCAATTGCTTTGGTTTTGATTGAAGATAGATCAGATCCAGCATGTGGTTCAGTTAAATTCATTGTACCACTCCACTTACCTGAAATAAGGTTCGGTAAATAATATTCTTTTTGCTTTTCATTGCCATGACTTTCCAGCAGTTCCACTGCTCCTTGAGTTAACATATTATTAGTAGCGAAACTCATATTAGTTGAATGCCAAATTTCGTTTATCATTACTACTGCTGATAAAGGTAAATTTTGACCCCCATATTTTTTTTCACCTATGATTGAAAACCAACCAGTATTAACAAAGTTTTTATAAGCTTTAATAAAGCTTTCAGGCATTCTTACTACACCATTTTCTAGTTTAATGCCCTCTTGATCACCTACTTGATTTATTGTATCTAATTCATCACAAGCGAACTTACCTGCCTCTTCAATAATCATTTTTAAACTATCGAAAGATAATTCATTATTGTTTATACTTTTTAAATAATTATCAATATCCAACAGGTTAGTTAGAATAAAAGACATATCTTCTACAGGGGCTACATATTTTTCCATAATTTTCCTTTAATTAAATATTTTTCCGGGATTCATTATATTATTGGGGTCTAACAATTTTTTTAAATTATATTTTATTATAAACTCTTCCTTAGAAGTATATTTTTTAAATTCCTTCTTTTTAATTAAACCAATACCATGTTCAGCAGAGAAACTTCCTCATAAATC
>ENA-OSEY01002940-OSEY01002940.1-marine-metagenome-genome-assembly--contig:-NODE-2940-length-10692-cov-7.690250_pt1 | contig 10692 bp, 14 predicted proteins | sample MGYA00248465_ERZ534230 | MGnify/ENA primary metagenome ERZ534230 (study PRJEB26409, sample SAMN06344110) | marine metagenome | isolation source: Sea water from surface | place: Atlantic Ocean:Southern... | reverse complement strand
TATTTTGCTGCCCAAGGTTCATCATTTTTAATCCAAACAGTTTTCATTCCTAATTCGTATGCTGGTTTTAAATTTCTAGCAATATCTTCAAAGAATATACAATATTGTGGCTCAATTTTGTAACTTTCTACCAATTTTTTATAAGGCTCTTTGGAAGGCTTTGGAATAAACTCACAATCTCGTATATCAAATATTCCATCAAAAAGCTTATCTATTCCAATTCTTTTTGTGACATTGATTGCATGAGCTCTAGAGCCATTAGTAAAAATTATTTTCTTTCCATCTAACTTTTTAATTTCTTCCTCAAGATCTTTATCTTTGGCTAAAAAACTAAGATCTACATCATGAACAAACTCTAAAAATTCATCTGCATCAATTTTGTGATGTTTTATCATACCGTTTAAGGTTGTGTTATATTCTTGAAAATAGTTTTTTTGAATTTTTCTAGCCTCTTCAATATTGACGTTTAATTTTTCAGAGATAAATTTAGACATCTTCTTATCTACCTGGTCGAATACTTTTGTTGCGCCGTCATAAAGCGTGTTGTCTAAATCAAATAACCAAAATTTTATATCTTTTAAATCTTTCATTCTCTAATTAGTGTTCCAGATCCCTGATCTGAAAAAATTTCGTGTAAAATTGAATGGGGTTTTCTTCCATCTAAAATTACTACACCTCTTACTCCATTTTGCACAGCATCTACACAATTTTCTATTTTTGGAATCATGCCCCCTTGAACAACTTTCCATTTAATGAGATTTTCAAGATCGTAAGGTTTAATTTCTGATATTAACTTTTTCTTATCATCATATACACCTTCAACATTTGTCATTAATATTAGTCTTCTAGACTTAAGTTTTTTTGCTATTGCGCTGGCTGCGGTGTCACCATTAATATTATATGTCTGTTCATTCTTACCTAAACCTAAAGGAGCTATAATTGGAATTTTATTTTCATTTAATGCGTTTAGAATTAAACTATCATTTATTTTATTTGGTATTCCAACAAATCCAAGTTCCTCTCTTTCAGGCTCAACCTCTATTATGTTGTCAGCCTTAGAATGAAACATAGCTGCTTGAGAACCTAATTTCTTAAGAGAACTAGCTATGTCTTTGTTAAAATCAATTAAAACTTCCTCTACGGTATCAATTATGTTTTTATCAGTAACTCTCAAGCCATTAATAAATTTTGATACAATTTTTTTCTTATCTAATTCTCTTTTGATTCTCGGACCACCACCATGAACCACAACTACAGATAAACCCAATCTATTAAGAACATTTATATCAGATATAAAATTATTAAAGACATTTCTGTCTATTAGAACATTGCCACCATATTTAATTACAATTTTTTCATTTTCATATTTTTTTATGTATTTTTGAACAATATTAATGTCTGGCGCTTTATCAGGCCAAAATTTTTTTATCTCGTCTAGAGAAATATTTTTTGACATCTAATTTGTTTTTACAGTCGTTTTTTTAACAATTACGTACTGCTGCGCGATTGTAAGAATATTATTTATCGTCCAGTAAACAACTAGCCCAGAAGGGAAAGAAGCAAGTATGATTGTTAAAAATAATGGAAAGAAAGCAAATATTTTTGCTTGTATAGGATCAGCTGGAGCAGGGTTTAATTTTTGTTGAACCCACATAGAGGCCCCCATTAATATTGGCCAAATGCCAATAATCATAAACCCTGGGGGATCCCATGGAATTAGACCAAATAAATTGAATAAAGAAGTTGGATCTTGTGCTGACAAGTCTTTTATCCAACCAAAAAATGGCTGATGTCTCATTTCTAAAGAAATAAAAAGCATCTTGTAAATTGCAAAAAAGAAGGGAATTTGAATTAAAACTGGTAAGCAACCTGATGCAGGATTTATTTTTTCTTTTCTATATAATGCCATCATCTCTTGTTGCAATTTGACTTTATCATCTTTATGAAGTTCTTTTAGTCTCATCATCTCTGGTTGAACTGCTTTCATTTTTGCCATTGATCTGAACGAGAAGTTAGCTAGTGGGAAGAAAATAAGTCTTATAGCAATAGTTAATAACACTATTGCTGTTCCAAAATTTCCTGAAATTTTAAATAAATAATCTATTACGAAAAATAAAGGTTTTGTGAAAAAGTAGAACCAGCCCCAGTCTATAACTAAATCAAATTTATTTATATTTTGGTCTGCAGCATATCCATCAATTGTCTCAACCTCTTTAGCGGCAATAAATAATCTGAGTTTATTTGTTCCAGTTGATGATTTACCAATATTTACTGGTTCATTAATAATATAATTCGCTTTAAATCCATTTTCGTAAAGAAATGTAGATTTAAAATTTTTACCTGACTCTGGAACAAATGCAGTCATCCAATATTTATCTGTTATTCCAAGCCAGCCTTCACTTGACTCTCTTACTATTTTTTTTTCTTCTACATCATCATAGTCGTCTTCTTTTAATTCATCATCAAATACACCGATAAACCCCTCATGTTGAATATAAAAATTTTGAATATCGTCGGGGATTTTATTCCTTGTCATCTGTGCATACGGATACAGATCAATAGGTGAATTCGAATTATTTTTTACTTGCTGTGATATTTTAAATAAATACTTGTCATCTAACTCAATTCTTTTTTCAAAAGTAACACCCTCATTATTATTCCATTGCAAAATAACCGGAGATTTATCGCTTAATTTATTATTACCTTTTACTTTCCATTCAGAATCTTTTGTTGGAACTTTAATTTTATTTCCAATACTTGTCCAACCAGTCTCTATGTAAAAACCGTTTTCAGTATCAGATGGGTTTAAAAAAATGATATTTTTTCCATCTTCAACTTTTTGTTTATGTTTTTTAAAAGATATATCGTCAATTAAAGCACCCTTTAAATTAATAGAGCCCACTACACTGTCATTTTCAATTTTAATTCTTTTACTCGAATTAATAGACTCTTCTCTGGTAATTTTTTTTATTATCTGTGGCTGATTAATCGTTGGTGCAATAGAGCCTTGCTCATTCTTTTGCTCTACTTTTTGATTTGTTTGTTGTTCAGAAGTTTTTTTTGGAGTTTCGAAAAAAGCACCCCAGAAAAGCAAAACAGACATTGAAAGAGCAATTGCAACAAAAACATTTCTATCCATTATTGCTCTCCTTTTTATCTTTCGGAATTGGAACAAAATCTAAACCGTGACTGCCGCCAAGTTTCTTAAATGGATGACATTTTAAAATTCTTGTTACGCCTAATTTAATTCCTATTGTTAAACCTTGAGTTTTAAGTGCTTCAATAAAATACTCGGAACAAGTAGGTAAAAATCTACATCTACTACCCAGCAGTGGAGAAATTAAATATTGATAAATTTTGATTATGAAAATAAGAATTTTTGTCATTTTATTTTTTTAATTTACTAAAACTTTTCTCCATTAATGGCAAAAGCACATCTTGTTTTTGAGCATAAGCATTAGACTTACCGAAAACTATATAAGTGTAATCCTTATTAATTGCACCTCTTTTTTTTAATAATTTTTGAACAATTGCTTTTAATTTTCTTCTAATTTTGTTTCTTTTGACTGCATTTCCAATTTTTTTTTTCATAACAAAACTAATTAATAAATTACTTTTATGATTAGGTTTGAAAAAATTCTTTGCTGCAAAAATAGAATAATATTCTGTGTGAAATTTCTTTTCTTTTAAAGCTTTTCTAAATTGGTTGCTTTTTTTTAAACTTTCAAGCTTTACCATTAATTTTTAGGTAGAAAGTGTTTTTCTTCCTTTAGCCCTTCTACGAGCGATAAGTTGTCTACCAGCTTTTGTAGCCATTCTTGCTCTAAAACCATGTCTTCTTTTTCTAACTAAATTGCTGGGCTGATATGTTCTTTTCATAAATATTTAAAGGTATATATTTTAATTGTTGTCTATTGTACAGGTAAATTATGAGTAAAAATTTAAAAACATTTTTGGGCATTTCTTACTTAATTATACTTATCGCTTTCTTATATTTTATTTTTACAAGCATAGAAATAAGTAAATTAAATGATTTTTTATATTACAAAGAACTTCAGAAAGATTTAAGCAATTTTGTTAGTGAGAGTATAATTGCAAACTTAATTTACTTTTTTATTTTTGCAGTTCTTTGGGTTGCTCTTTTAGGTTTTGGTGCACCTTTATTAATAATTTCTGGAATATTATTTGGTCAATGGATTGGAACTTTGATTTCTGTAATTTCAATTTCAGTTGGAGCATTGATTTTGTATTCTATAGGAAATTTCTTTTTTAGGGATTTAGTCAAAAAGATCCTACAACAAAAATTTGATAAATATATTTTTTTATTTAAAAAAAACGAATTTTACTATTTTTTTATATATAGATTTATTGGCGGCCTGGGAGTGCCATTTGGACTGCAAAACTTAATACCGATTTTATTTGGTATGGGCAAGTTGAATTATTTTCTATCAAGTTTTTTTGGATTTATACCTGGTTTTTTTATTTTTAACACGATAGGCGCTGGACTAAATTCTTATGTTGAGCAAACAGAGAATTTTAATATGCTTGACTTTATCTTAACTCCAGAGATTTATTTACCAATTCTTATGTTTGCTTGTCTTATGATAATTTCTTTAATAATGAAAAAAAAATTTTTTGATGATAAAAATTAATGAAAATGTTTTGTCTAATGATTTAAGTCCTTATCTTAAACAACATAAAGACAACCCGGTTAATTGGCAAATCTGGTCTAGAGAAACTTTAGAGTTTTCAAAAAAAAATAAAAAACCTATTTTACTTAGTATTGGATACGCAAGCTGTCATTGGTGTCACGTTATGGCTCATGAAAGTTTTGAAGATACCGAAACAGCAAATTTAATGAATCAATTATTTGTTAACATCAAAGTTGATCGAGAAGAGAGACCAGATTTAGATTTTATTTTTCAAAGTTCATTTCAATTATTTAATCAAACTGGGGGAGGGTGGCCTTTGACAATGTTTTTGGATGAGAACGGAGTTCCATTCATGGGAGGCACTTATTTTCCAAAAGAGACGAAACATGGTTTACCATCATTTAAAGAAGTTCTTAAAAAAGTTTCAGACTCTTATAAAGAACAAAGGGAAAATATAATTAAACAAAAAGATTTAATTATTAAAAATCTAGATCTCAAAAAAAACGCAGTTCTGAGTCAAGAACTCGAGCCAATTTTGGAAGTAACATTAAGTCATTTAGATGAGATAAAAGGTGGTTACAAAGGTTCTCCTAAATTTCCAACTTTTAATCTTTATGAGACCTTGTTTTACTTTTATAACAAATCTAAAGACAAGAAGTACTTAAAGCCAATTCAACTCATAATTAAACAACTTTGTTCAAAGGGTATTTATGATCACGTTGAAGGAGGTATTGCACGCTATACAGTTGATGACAATTGGGTGATACCCCATTTTGAAAAGATGCTTTATGATAATACTCAATTTATTTTGCTTTTATCGAAATATTGCAAAATTGACCCAGACAATTATTTTAAAAATAAACTTTCACAAACAATAGAGTTTCTAAAAAAAAATTTTTTAAATAAAGAAGGTTTTTTAGGTTCCGCTTATGATGCCGACAGTGACGGTGAAGAAGGAAAATACTATGTTTATAATTACGATGAAATTAAAGATATAGAAAATATTGAAAAGTATTTTGAAATAAAACCTGAGGGAAATTGGGAAAAAAAAATTATCTTAATTGAAAAAAAGGAACCTAATGAAGACATTATAAAAAGATTATTAAAGATTAGATCTAAAAGGAAAAAACCATTTTTTGATGATAAAACGCAATTAGATTTAAATTGCTTATGGATTAGCGCTTTAGTCACTGCTAGTGAAGTTTTACCAGAAAAAAATTATTTAAATTTAGCTGAAGATTTTTTTTCAAAAATTGAAAAAAAATACATTAAAGATAAAATTTTTCATAGTTATTCAAAAAATATTGTTTTTATTGAAGATTATGCATTTTTAATAAATGCTTTAAACGATCTATCAGATAATACTTTGAACTTTAGATATAAAGATTTATCAAAAAAAATATTAAAAGAAGCATTTGATAAATTTTATTTACACGATAAGAATATTTTTCAAAAAAGCCCAAAAAATAATAATGATGTATTTTTTACACCAGTAGATATAGGTGATAATACAATTCCAAATGGTAATGCTGTTATGCTTATAAATTTGATCAGATTAGGAATGATAGATGAGGCTAAAAAATTGGCTGATAGTTTAAATGGATATTTGAATATTTATAAAAATCATATGATGACATCTTTAAGAGCAATTGATTATTTCAATAATATTAAAGAGGGTAAAAATTGCAACGAACAAGGTTGTAAAATAGATGTTTAAAAAGATTAATTGGACTATTTGGTTGGTTTTAGTAATTTTATGGAATTACGGATTTCCACAAGCAACACCTTTTCAAGATGTTATAGTTGCCGTATTTTTGTCGATTTTGTTTATAATTATCCAATTGCTTCAATCAAGATACTTGAATAAAAGTAACTCAAGAAGTAAATTCGATTGAAAATGAAGGAGCGCTTGTTATGGGAATTCACTATGATTATAAATCAACACGTGGCGACAAAGCTATGAAGAAAGAAGCAAAAAGGAAGGCACGTATTGAACAAAGAAGAGCAAGAAGATCGAGCGCGAATCCAAAAGAGTCAGATCAAGAAACAATGCATGATATCAATAAACCTATCACTCTTGAGGATTTAACAAATCCAGACAAAAATTAGTAAAATAATGAAATCTTTTGTTAAAAAAGATTTATTATTAAAAAAACGAGAGGCTTCACTAAAAAAAAATTTAAAAAAAAGAAAAAGCAATAAATCAGTAGTAAAAAAAAAGAATGGCAGTACTATCAGATAAATGGATTAGAAAAAGTGCTCTTACTAAAGGAATGATAAAACCTTTTGTTAGCAAACAAGTTAGAAAGGGTAAAATTTCTTTTGGTTTATCCTCCTACGGGTATGATGCGAGAGTTTCAAACGAATTTAAAATATTCACAAACGTAAACTCAGGTATTGTAGATCCAAAGGTATTCAAAAAAGAGAGCTTTGTTACTAAAATTGGAAAAGAGTGCATTATTCCACCTAATTCCTTTGCTTTAGCTAGGACTATTGAGTATTTCAAAATTCCTGAAGATGTTCTGGTAATTTGTTTAGGTAAGTCTACTTATGCAAGATGCGGAATAATTGTAAATGTTACTCCTTTAGAACCAGGTTGGGAAGGACATGTTACTCTAGAATTTTCTAATACTACACCACTTCCAGCAAAGATTTATGCCAACGAAGGTGTTGCTCAGTTTGTTTTTATGAGAGGGAACGAAAAACCTCAAGTTTCTTATGCAAAAAGGAAAGGCAAATATATGAAACAAAAAGGTGTTACTCTTCCAAAGGTATAAAGTTTCATTAATGCAAAAACTTCTGATTAAAGGAAAGAAAGAATTAAAAGGGAATATATATATTTCTGGATCTAAAAACGCAACTTTACCTATATTAGCATCGACGATTTTAGCATCAGAGGTGAGACTATTAAATGTACCATTTGTAAAAGATATTTTTACAATGCTTGAACTTCTAAAATTCATAGGAATAAAAGTAAAAATGAAAAGAAATAAGAATATTCTTGAATTGAAGAATGAAAAAAAAGAAATAAATACCTTAGCACCCTACAAATTAGTTAAAACTATGCGTGCTGGTGTTTTAGTTCTTGGACCTCTTCTGACTAAATTTAAAAAAGCAAAAGTATCACTACCTGGAGGTTGTGCTATTGGAACTAGACCAGTTGACCTACATTTATTTGCTTTAAAGAAACTTGGTGCAAAAATTAAGATTAAAGATGGTTATATAATTGCTGAAGCGAGGAAGGGGTTAATGGGTACAAAAATTAAATTTCCTTCTGTTTCAGTTGGCGCAACTGAAAACGCTTTATTAGCTGCTTTTGGAGCTAAAGGAAAAACGATTTTATCGAACTGTGCTATTGAACCCGAGATCAAAGATCTTATTTTATTTTTAAAAAAATTAGGATGTAAAATAAAAATTTCTGGAAGAAAAATAACAATTTTTGGAAATTCATCTCCTGAACGAAAAATTTCTCATAAAATTATTTTTGATAGAATAGAAGCTGGGACTTACTTAATTGCTGGAGTCTTAATTGGAAAAAAAATAATAATTAAACAAATTGACCCTAAAATTTTCATGTACGAAATAGACATTTTAAAAAAAATGGGTGCAAAAATTTACAAAACTAGAAACTCAATCACAATTTTGAAAACAAAAAGTTTGAAGAAAATAAATATTTCTACAAAACCGTATCCAGGTTTTCCAACAGATTTACAAGCGCAATTGATGGTTTTAATGACACAAACAAAAGGATTATCAAAAATTAAGGAAAATATTTTTGAAAATAGATTTATGCATGTGCCAGAGTTAAGAAGAATGGGCGCTAGTATTGAAATTAAAAACAAAACAGCTTACATATCAGGACCTTCAAAATTAACTGGTGCGGAAGTAATGGCAACTGATTTGCGAGCCTCAGTAAGTTTGGTTTTAGCTGGACTTATTGCTGAAAATAGAACGATCGTAAATAGAATTTATCATTTAGATAGAGGATATGAAAATTTAGTAAAAAAACTCAAAAATTGTAAAGCAGAAATTAAAAAAGTTTAAAATGAAAGTTAAAAACTTAAAGTTAATTGCTAAAACACAAGAAGATTTAAAGGTTCTATCAGCACATCTTCAGGACTCGATTGCCAATGTTTCAGATATTGCTAACTTAAAAAAAAATAAAATTTTACTGATGCAATTAAGTAGATTTATGTGGGAAGATGTTGAAAAAGGTGTTTTTAGAAAAAATAAGCGAATAAGAACTATTCTTAAATTTGAAAATGTCATAAAAGTTAATTCTAAGAATATTAATCAGTTAAAAAAAGACAAGTTTCTAGATTTTCTTACTATTGAAACTAATCAAATGCCTGATAAAAATTATGAAATGAATATAGTTTTTGCCGGAGACTCAGTGATCAAAATAGTTTCAGAGGTAATCGAGGTAACGCTCGATGATCAAGGAGATCCTTGGGATACAAAAAATATGCCAACTCATAAGGTTTTATAGTGCTTAAGTTTTTAAATTTTAATCAAAAAAATTCTTTAAAAAAATTAGAGTCAATTTTAAATGTTAGAAAATCACGACAACAAAATCAGTCAGCTATAGTAAAAAAAATACTATATAATGTAAAAAAAAATGGAGATAAGGCTGTAATTATGTATGAAAAAAAATTTTCAAATATAAAAAATAAATCCAAAAAGCTTCAATTTTCAAAGAATGAAATTAATAGTATTTCAAAAACTATTGATAAAAAATTAAAAAAATCTATTGATACTGCTTTCACTAGAATAAAATATTTTCATTCAAAACAAACATATTCAGCCTTTAAATACAGAGATAAATACAAAAATGAATTAGCTTACAAATATTCACCAATCGAAAGAGTTGGAGTATATGTGCCTGGAGGAACCGCAAGTTATCCAAGCACAGTATTGATGAATTGTATTCCTGCTTTAGTGGCTGGAGTAAAAAATATCTACCTAACGACACCAGCCTTTGGAACAGCTGTTAATCCAGCAGTGATTTACGCAGCGAAAAAATGTGGTGTAAAAGAAATTTATAAAACTGGTGGAGCTCATTCTATTGCAGCTTTAGCTTATGGAACAAAAACTTTTAAAAAAGTTGATAAAATAGTTGGACCAGGAAATGCATTTGTAGCATCTGCAAAAAAAGAAGTTTTTGGAGAAGTAGGTATTGATATGGTGGCTGGTCCATCAGAAGTAAGTATTGTAGCTGATCGATTTGCAAATTCAGAATGGATAGCCGCTGACTTAATTGCTCAAGCTGAACATGACGTTTTCGCTCAATCAATTCTGATTACTGATAGCAAAAAACTCATAGAGTCAGTTAAAACAAGTTTGAAAATGCAATTATCAAACTTGCCTAAAAAGAATATAGCAACAAAAAGCATCAAAAGCTATGGACTCTCAATTTATGCGAAAAACCAAAAAAAAATTTTAGAAGCAATAAACACTATTGCACCTGAGCACTTAGAAATTAATTGTCGTCAAGGTAATGATATTATTAAAAAAATTAAAAATGCGGGTTCTATTTTTATAGGTAAATTTTCACCTGAGGCAATGGGAGATTATTTAGCGGGCCCCAATCACGTTTTACCGACTTCTGGGTCTGCAAAATTTTCTTCAGGGCTATCGGTTAATGATTTTCTAAAGAGACAGTCTCTAATAAAAATAACAAAATCAGGTATTGAAAGATTAGGACCATCGGTTATAAATTTGGCTAAGCATGAAAATTTAGATGGTCATGCTAATTCGATTAAAATAAGATTAAAAAAAGGGTAAATTATTTGGCTAAACAAGAAACTTTAGAATTTAAAGGAAAAGTAACAGAATTACTTCCTAATGCAATGTTCAGAGTAAAATTAGAAAATAATCACGAAATTTTGGCTCACACCGCTGGAAAACTGAGAAAGAATAGAATAAGAGTTCTTGCAGGTGATAATGTTATGGTTGAAATGACTCCATACGATTTGACTAAAGGTAGAATTACTTTTAGATTTTAGGCCTTGTAGCTCAGTAGTAGAGCAGTACCCTGAAA
>ENA-OSEY01002939-OSEY01002939.1-marine-metagenome-genome-assembly--contig:-NODE-2939-length-10696-cov-4.227423_pt1 | contig 10696 bp, 10 predicted proteins | sample MGYA00248465_ERZ534230 | MGnify/ENA primary metagenome ERZ534230 (study PRJEB26409, sample SAMN06344110) | marine metagenome | isolation source: Sea water from surface | place: Atlantic Ocean:Southern... | reverse complement strand
AGTTTTAGAAAAGAACTTCCAGTGAATGATGAATTTCAAAAAGTTGCTCAAGGAATTCCAATAATTCAAAAACTAATTGACAGTGGTTATACAGGTAGAAAAGGTAAAGGTGGTTTTTACCGAATGAATAAAGTTAATAACCAAAAAGTTTTGGAAGCTTTAAATTTAAAAAATAACAGTTACTCAGCTGCAAAAAAAATTGATCTCCAAATTAATAAAATAAATTTATTAGATTTAATAAATAGAGAGGATCAGTATGGTAAATATGCCTGGGTAGTAATTTCAAAAATTATTCTTTATTCATCTTCGTTAGTTCCTCAGATCACAAAAGAGTACAATGACATTGATGAAGCATTAAGACTTGGTTTTAACTGGTCTATGGGACCTTTCGAAATGTTGGAGAACATTGGATTAGATAATTTTTTTAATAAAATTGGAGATATTAAAAATAATTCTTTTTTAGAAAATTTAAAAAATAAAAGTGTAAAAAAGTTTTATGACCAAAGACAAAAATATACGGATATCGAAACACTAGGAAAGGTAAAAAAATCAGTTATTAAAATTGATAAAAATGATTCTGCTGAAATCTATAGGTTTAAAGATTTTAATATTGTAGAATTCGACACCAAAGCAAATGCCTTAGATTATAATTCTATGGATGCTTTAATGAAAGCTACAGACAAACCATTAATCATTATTAACGAGAGTATGCAGTTTTCTGCAGGCGTTAATCTAAATTATGTAATGGAATTCGTTAAAAAGAAAGATTTTAAATCTGTTGAAAAATTCATTAAATATTTCCAAAAAACCTGCGAACATTTAAAGTATAGTGACAAATTAGTAATCTCCGCACCATCTGGTTTATCCTTAGGTGGTGGCGAAGAAGTCTTACTGCAAAGCAATTACGTTGTATCACACACAAATATAGTGATGGGGTTGGTTGAAACTATTGTTGGTTTAGTTCCGGCTGGCGGCGGGTGTAAAGAGCTTTTGTGGAGGTGGACTCAAACAGACGATGCTGTCAAAGACCCTGATTTTGCTCCTCTTAAAGTTTTTGATATAATAGGATATGCAAAAACAGCTACATCTCCCCTTGAGGCAAAACCTCTTTTATTTTTAGATGATAATCATGAAGTTATAATTAACAGGAATAATCTATTACCTATGGCAAGAGCTTATATTGAACGAAACAAAAATTTTAAACCTCCCGTTAAATGTAAATTTAAATTATCAGGCGACCAAGTAAGGAAAAAAATGCAAAAAGTACTTGATGAATTATATAATAGCAAAAAAATACTTGATCATGGTATGATAGTAGGTAAGGAATTAGCTAATGTTTTGAGTGGAGGAGACACTAATTTAAGTAAGGAAATAAGTGAAGAACAGATGTATAAATTAGAACTTGAGAGCTTTATGAAACTTTTAGAAACAGACAAAACACAAAAAAGAATTGTACATACTTTAAAAACAAGTAAACCATTAATAAATTAAATGACAACTTATAATGCACCAGTAGACGAAATGATGTTTTTATTTAACAATCTTAAAGACAATAAAAACTATAATGAAATTGATAAATACAAAGAAATTAATTCTGATTTAGTAAAAGATATATTAGAACAAGCAGCAAAAATAAATCAGGAAATTGTTTTACCGCTTGCAAAAATAGGTGATGAAAAGCCATGCGTTTATGAAAATGGTATAGTTAGATCACCACCAGGTTATAAAGAGGCATATAAAAAGTTTATCGAAGATGGCTGGACTTCCTTATCTTGCGATCCCAAATATGGAGGCCAAGGTATGCCAAAAACAGTAAGTACTTTTTTTGAGGAAATGCTTTCATCAGCTAGTTTATCTTTTAAGTTATATAGTGAATTGAGTATAGGTGCGTATAACTGCATTCTTCATCATGCAGATCAGAAAATTAAAGATAAGTATTTACCAAAAATGGTTGAGGGTAAGTGGAGTGGGACGATGTGTTTAACGGAGTCTCACTGTGGCACTGATCTAGGTTTATTAAAAACTAAGGCTGTTAAACAAAAAGATAACTCTTATAAGATTTCAGGTCAAAAAATATTTATTACTTCAGGAGATCATGATTTAACTGAGAATATTATTCATCTTGTTTTAGCCAGGATTCCAGGTTCGCCTTCTGGTACCAAAGGAATTAGCTTATTTTTAGTTCCTAAGTTTGTTGTTAATGAAAACGGCTCAGTAGGACCTCGTAATGGTGTTAACACAGCTTCTATAGAGACTAAAATGGGTATTAAAGGATCTCCAACTTGTGTTTTAAATTTTGATGAAGCAACTGGTTATATGATAGGACCAGAAAACAAAGGACTTAGCTCTATGTTTACTATGATGAATTTAGAAAGAATAGTTGTAGGTATTCAAGGCCTAGGTATTTCTGAAACAGCTTATCAAAATGCATTAGCATATGCAAAAGAGAGGAGGCAAGGAAAGGCTAACAATAGCAAGAACGGTGAAACAGATTTAATCATCAAGCATGCAGATATTAGAAGAAGTTTAATGAACATGAAGTCTTTAATTGAGGGTCAAAGATCTTTGGCCTTTTGGGTTTCTCAACAAGTAGATGTCAGCTTAAACCATTCAGATAAAAAAATTAAATCTAATGCTGATGAAATAGTTTCGTTAATGACTCCTGTAATTAAATCTTTTTTTACAGATATTGGAATGGAAATTACAAATGATGCAATTCAAGTTTTTGGAGGTTATGGCTATACAAAAGATCAAGGAATTGAACAGTTATTTAGAGATAATAGAATAACACCTATTTATGAGGGCACAAATTCTGTTCAGGCTATTGATTTAGTTTATAGAAAAATTCTAAATAATAAAATTTTTGAGAAATATATTTCTCAGTTAAATGAAGAAATTAAAGATTATGAAAAGAATAAAAACTTAGAGCTATTTGTTCAAAAATTTCAAAAATATGTTGAACTTATAAATAATTTTACATCGTGGATTTCTGAAAAAGATAAAATTTCAAAAGATGATGTTAGTGCAGCTTGTAATGATTATTTGAAAGTTTTTGGTTATATAAGTTTAGCGCATTCATGGCTCAAAATTTTAAAAGTAAGTTATGAAAAATTTGATCAAAATAAAAATTTTTTTGAAGACAAAATTAATACAGCAACATACTACTTTGATAAAATTTTACCGAGAGCACAAAGCCACTACTTATCAGCCATAACAGGAAGCAACGGTTTGATGAAAACTAAATTCAATTGAAATGAACAATTACAATACTAATTTAGAAAAAAATAACGCTAATTATGTTGCTTTATCTCCCCTTACATTTATTGAACGTATTAAAGATGTTTATCCAAATTATGAGGCTTTAATCTATGGAAATCGAAAATATTCTTGGTTAGAAGTTTATAAAAGAGTTTTAAAATTTGCTAGCTCACTTAGTAAAATTGGTGTTGGGCTAGGTGATACTGTCTCTATAATGGCAGCTAATACACCAGAAATATTTGAAGCACACTATTCAATACCAATGACTGGAGCAGTAATTAATACAATAAATACAAGACTAGATTCCAAAACGGTCTCTTATATTCTTGAACACAGTGATGCAAAAGTTTTTATTGTTGATAGACAATTTAAAAAAATTGTAAGCAAATCATTAGAAAATCTTAAAAAAAAACCAATAATTATTGATATTGTCGATAAGCAAGCGAATTTGCCAGACGAGGGTAATATTGGCGATCTTGAATACGAAAGTTTTTTAAACAAAGGCGATGAAGATTTTGTGTGGAAAAAGCCCAAGGACGAATGGCAAGCAATATCACTTAATTACACCTCAGGTACAACAGGTCAACCAAAAGGAGTAGTTTACCATCATAGAGGTTCTTATTTAATGTCCATGGGAAGTGTTATGGCATGGAATATGCCTAACAAACTTACTTATCTTTATACAGTTCCCATGTTTCATTGTAATGGGTGGGGGTATCCATGGACATTAGCACTCCTCCATGCACGAGTTATTTTTATAAGAAATATTATTGTTAAAGATATATTTGAGTTGATTAATAAACATGGAGTCACACATTTTGGCGGTGCCCCAATTGTTTTGAATATGATTGCTAATGCACCAAAAAATGAACAGAAGTCTTTAAAAAACAAAGTCTATGTTATGACTGCAGGCGCACCACCACCAAGTTCAATATTAAAAAAAATGCAAAGTTTAGGTTTCGAGGTAATGCATGTTTATGGGCTTACAGAAACTTATGGTCATATTTCACACTGTGCGTGGAATGAATCTTGGGATAATTATAATGAAGATAAAAAATCTGAAATTAAATCCTTCCAAGGTGTAAGATACCCTCACACTGAAGAGGTTGCTGTTTTAGATCCAAAAAATTATAAACCAGTTCCTAAAGATGGAAAAACTATGGGTGAAATAATGATCCGAAGCAACACAGTAATGAAAGGTTATTATAAAAATTCTGATGCCACAAAAAAAATAATGAATAATGGTTGGTTTCACTCTGGTGATTTGGCTGTAATGCATGAAAATGGTTACATACAGGTTAAAGATAGGTCAAAAGATATAATAATTTCTGGGGGAGAAAATATATCATCTGTTGAGATTGAAAATACTTTAACAAAACATCCATCTGTATCCTTATCTGCCGTTGTTGCAAAACCTGATTCAAAATGGGGTGAAACTCCCTGTGCATTTGTCGAATTAATTAAAGGCAAATCTACTTCAGAAGATGAACTTTTAAAGTTTTGTAGACAATCTTTAGCAGGATTTAAAATGCCAAAAAAAATAGTTTTTTGTGAACTTCCAAAAACATCAACAGGTAAAATTCAGAAATTTGAATTAAGAAAAAAAGCCAAGGAATTAAATTGATTTTTGAGGTTGAGAACAAAAAAGTTTTTTCTCCTGATATTGGTAAATCTTTTGATAAAAATAATCATTCAGTAATTTTACTTCATGGAAGTGGTCAATCGCATGTTGTTTGGTCATTAACAGATCAATATATTGCTGATCAAGGGTTCAATGTTTTTGCTTTAGATTTCCCAGGACATGGTAATTCAGAAGGCTCTTGTTTGAAATCTATAGAGGAAATGTCAATTTGGTTACATAAAGTAGTAAAACAAATTGGTATAAAAGATTTAACGTTAGTAGGTCACTCACAAGGATGTCTAATCGCTTTAGAATATATAAATAAATTTCCTGAAAACATTAAAAATTTAATTTTTGTTGCTGGTTCATATGAAATACCTGTAAACAAAAGTCTTATAGATCTAGCTAACTCAGGAGATCAAGAGTCCCTTAATTTAATGATGAAATGGGGTTATGGTTACTCCAAACAATTCATTGGAGGGAATCCTCTTCAAAAGATTTTAAATTCTTCAAGAGAAATAAGGGAAGTTTTGGCAAAAGATTTAATAGCTTGTAACAATTATAAAAATGGAATGAATTGTGTTAAAAAAATTAAATGTCCAACTTTTTTTATCTTTGGTGAATTAGACAAGATGATTAAACTTGATAAGGGAAAAAAATTTTCTGGTTTAGTTCCTGGATCAAAAATGCATATTATTAAAGATTGTGGTCATATGTTAATACTTGAAAATGCTTTTGAGATGAGAGAAAAGATTGCTGAATTTTTAAAAAAATGAGAAGTATTATTTCCAGATCTAGACGTTTAAGAGGTACACCATTTACTTCAAGAATAGAAAAACAGGGTGTAAAAAGTTTTACTGTTTATAATCATATGTTGTTGCCAACAACTTTTTCATCGCCTGAGGAAGAGTACAAGCATTTAAAAGAGCACGTTCAGATATGGGATGTTTCTGTCCAACGTGAAATTGAAATTTCAGGTAATGATTCATCTGAATTAATTCAATTAATGACCTCTAGAAACTTATCAAAATCAGAAATAGGGAGATGCTATTATGCACCACTCGTAGATTCCGAAGGAGGACTTGTTAATGACCCATTAATTTACAAGTTAGAGGAAAATAAATGGCGTGTATGTATAGCTGACTCAGATGTTTTGTTATTTGCTAAAGGAATTGCATCGGTTAAAAATATGGATGTTTCAATTTTTGAAGCCAATATAGACACCTTAGCTGTTCAAGGTCCAAAATCATTAGTTATAATGAATGAAATATTTGGTGAAAAAATAAAAAAATTAAAATTTTTTAGATTTGATTTTTTTGACTTTAATAAAAAAAGATTTTTGATATCTAAATCTGGTTTTTCAAAACAAGGGGGATACGAAATTCACATCGAAAATGTAAATGATGGATTAGAACTTTACGATTACTTTTTTAAAATAGGGAAAAAATTTAATTTAAAACCAGGCACACCAAATCATCCAGAAAGAATTGAGGGAGGCCTATTGTCTTATGGAAGCGATATGGATAATAATGATAATCCTTTAGAGTGTGGTTTTGATAAATATGTTGATCTAGAATCGGATATAATGTTTTTAGGTAAAGAAAAATTAAAAAGAATTAAGGAAGAAGGTATTAAAAAGAAGCTTATGGGTGTTAAGATTGAAGCAAATAAAATTAACGTATTTGAAGAAATACCTATTTTCGATTTAAACGATAAAGTCATTGGTCAATTAAGATCAGGTGCTTTTTCTCCAAGATTTAATAAGGTTGTAGGAATAGCAATGATGAAAATTAATTCTTGTAAAGAAAGTCTAAAATTTAAAATAAAATTAGATCAAAATTTTACATCTGGGGAAATTTGTAAATTACCAATTAATTAATATGAAAAAAGCAAAAATTTTTATACCATCTAAAACCGCAATGCAGTCGGGCAGGGGTAAAACAAAAAAGTGGATTTTGAAATTTGAAACTAGGCATGGAAATACAAATCCTCTTATGGGATGGGAGTCAAGTGATGATACCATAGGTGAAGTAGTTTTAGAATTTGCTACTAAAGATAAGGCTATAGAGTATGCAAAAAATAATAAGTTGCATTATGAGATCATAAAACCTCAAAAGTCTGATTTTATAATCAAATCATATGCTGACAATTTTTTGAAAGATTAAATTATGTGGAGAAGTTTTTTTACAGAAAGAAGATGGTTGCTTTGGTCGTGGGGAGGTGCTTTTTTCATATTTTTGTCGTTGCTGTCTCAAACGTGGATAGATGTTAAAATTAACGAGTGGTATAAAGGATTTTACGATCTCTTGCAAAAAGCAACTGAAAGAGACATATCTGAATTTTATGATGGGATTATTCTTTTCATGAAATTAGCTATACCGTATGTCATAATTTATACAGTAACAAATTATTTTACAAGACTTTGGGCATTTAGATGGAGAGAAGCCATGACATTTTCATATATGCCTTATTGGAAAAAGGTAGACGCAAAAGTCGAAGGGGCATCGCAAAGAATTCAAGAAGATTGTATGAATTTTGCGAAAATTGTCGAAAGTTTAGGTTTACAAGTTGTAAGAGCAATAATGTTGTTAATAGCTTTCATACCCATATTGTGGGGTTTATCATCAAATGTAGTTATTCCTTTTTTTAAAGACATCTCCGGATCTTTAGTTTGGGTTTCTTTGACTGCAAGTTTAGGCGGTTTGGTTATTAGTTGGTTGGTTGGTATAAAATTGCCTGGTTTGGAATATAATAATCAAAAAGTAGAAGCAGCATTTAGAAAAGAACTTGTTTACGGTGAAGATGACAGAACTAATTATGCTAAACCACCAACTATTTTAGAGCTTTTTACAGGTATTAAATTTAATTATCACAGGCTTTTTTTACATTATGGTTATTTCGATTTGTGGCTAATTATGTACAACCAGACAATGATAATCGTTCCGTATTTACTTATGGGTCCGGGTTTATTTACTGGAGCAATGACATTAGGTGTTTTAATTCAAACATCAAGTGCTTTTAGAGAAGTTCAAAGTAGTTTCTCATTATTTTTACAAAATTGGACACGTATAACGGAATTAAGATCTATTTATAAGCGTTTGAATGAATTCGAAAAAGCTATACATTTCAATAAACCCTTGAGCAAAGTAAAAAAATCTGATGTAAGAGTTTAATGGAACTCTACCTCAAATTAATAGACGTACTTTTTCCGGTTTTTTTTATCATTGGTATTGGTTACTATATAGGTAAAAAAGATTCTAAATTTAATACCAAATTTATTACAAATTTTGCTGGAACTATTGGAACTCCAGCAATGATATTTTACACAATCACAACAACAGGTGTTACCTTAGAAATATTTACTGAATATTTTTTATACGCTGTAATTATTTTGGGAATATTTGCCGCTATTGGTTTTGTATTTTTACTTCTTCTTAAAAAAGATCCAATAACAGAACTTCCCCCAATGTTTTTGCCAAATACGGGTAATATGGGAGTACCTATTTGTTTATTTGCCTATGGAACTGCTGGGCTAGGAGTAGCCTCAGCTATTGCATCAGTAATTATATTATTACATTTTACTATTGGCATATTTCTAGCAAGTAAAAAATTCTCAATTATGATTTTAGTTAAGAATGGTCCAATATACGGCATCTTAGTATCTATTATATTTCTTTATTTTGAATGGGATGTTCCAGGTTATTTAGAAAATACAACTTTTTTACTTACTTACACCACTATATTTTTAGTTTTAATGGCTTTAGGTGTAGCTCTTACTAGATTAAAAGTAGTTTCCTGGACACATGCTGCAATACTTGGTGCAGTTAGAGTTATTCTAGGACCAATAATCGGATTTGCTGTAATTAAATTTCTTAATTTAGATGGGTTCATGGCTGGTGTTCTATTAATCCAATCTGCTATGCCTAGCGCTGTGCTTACTTATTTAGTTGGTTCCATGTATTCTAAGAAGAGGGCAGTAGACAATATAGCTAGTGTGATTGTATCATCGACACTTATGTCTTTTATAACAATTCCTATAGTAGTTTATATCGCTTTAAGGTTCTTTAATTAAGTAATAATAGCTGTCCTATTTATTAAAGTTTTACTTTAATTATCAATTGTATACTATTGTTTTAATTGAATAATATTATAATCAATAAATTAGATGATAAATATGGTTTAAAAACCCGATATTTATGATGATTTTTCTTAAGTTAATGTTCATGATTTAAGAAACATCGGTAAATAGAGGGTTTTTGTAAAATATTTCTTCAGAAAGTTCAGAAATATGAGAGTTTTGCTTGCTTTAAAGAAGCTTTTATCGACAGTTAATTTTAAGCAATGCAGTATTGGAATATAGCATTTAATGGGCCATATATAGGCCTATTTTGAGCGTTTGGTCTAATAGGCTGGAATATACCGCGTAAAACCTTAATTATTAGATAAATACATCTTCAGATTGCAAAAAACGTTGATATTGCTCACTTTTAGATTAAAAAACCTTCCTTTTTCAACAATTTTTTCTTAGTTTTCATACCGCCTAAACCTGAATAACCACCTAGCGATCCATTAGATTTTATAACTCTATGACAGGGTATTCTAGGTGCGTAGGGGTTTTTACCGACTGCATTGCCAACAGCTCTAGCTGAGTAGGGGCTATTTATTGCTATTGCCACCTGTTTATAGGTTTTTACAGTGCCTTTGGGAATTGTAAGCAGATATTTCCAAACTTTAATTTGAAATTTAGTTCCTTTTAACTTCATTTTGATATTTTGAGCTTGTTTTACTAGAGTGGTGGGGGCCAACTAACATGATTGTCCACGCTGGATTGTTGTCTTTGAGTTTAAGACTGTGTTTATCAGTGTTTTTTCTAAAACCGATATAGCCCGGGCCTCTCCAAAAAGTACCTTTATCATTAGTTTCCCAATAACCACCTTTTAAAATTATTGTTATATAGGACCAATAATGATCATGTAAATCTCCTCTATCTCCTTTGAGGATCTTGTGAACTAATATATTAAATGGAAACCACTTGGGTCTTTTACGAAATAGAAGGTAATACCTTATCATAAAAGGTTCAGCTTTATCGTAATCTGGCCAACTTGGACCCCTATCTAAAATAACTCTTTTCCTACTTTCAAACATAAACTAATCAATTAAAAGGGCTATTATTATTAGAATCCCAACTATTGAAACGCCCACACCTGTTATTAATGTTAAATTTTTGCTTTTATTCTTAAGCTTTTCCCAACGGTACATAAAATAAAAAGCTATAATTGGAATTGATAGACCTAAAATAATATATTTTATCATTTTGAAATTTATATAATTAAGCTTTTATAGTTGTTGACATATAAAATCACTTAATATATTACTAATGATAATTAATTGTTATCAATAGTAATATATGAATGAACTGACTACAGACCTAAAATTGCTACATGAAGCAACTTTAAATAATCTTAAAAGTTCTAAAGCAAATAATACTTTAAGAGCTTACAAATCTGACTTCAAAGATTTCGGAGCCTTTTGTGCAAAGCATGGATTAAATTCATTACCGACAGAGCCAAATATTGTTTCTTTATACCTAACCCATCTCTCTAAAAACTCAAAAATAAGTACCTTAAGACGAAGATTAGTATCAATAAGCATGGTTCATAAGCTAAAAGGGCATTATCTAGACACAAAGCATCCAATCATCGTTGAAAATTTAATGGGAATAAGAAGGGTCAAAGGAAGCATTCAGAAAGGTAAAAAACCTATATTAATCAATCATTTAAAATTAATTATTAATGTAATAAATGAACAAAAAACTGA
>ENA-OSEY01002938-OSEY01002938.1-marine-metagenome-genome-assembly--contig:-NODE-2938-length-10700-cov-5.969312_pt1 | contig 10700 bp, 7 predicted proteins | sample MGYA00248465_ERZ534230 | MGnify/ENA primary metagenome ERZ534230 (study PRJEB26409, sample SAMN06344110) | marine metagenome | isolation source: Sea water from surface | place: Atlantic Ocean:Southern... | reverse complement strand
AGTAAAGGAATGATAATTTGTTCTGGAATTTGAATTAAATAAGAATTCATAATCCACCAGTCAAAACTAGAGCAAAGAATTTCATTTTTACCAGAGGGAATTGTCTCTAGCAATACCCTCTTCCCGTACTTAGAAGCTAATTCTGTAGCAATGTTAGTTTTTAAATCAATATCATCAGACAAAACTAAAGTTAAACCCTTTCTAAAAAGTATTAACTTTTTGCATTTATCCAAGATTGAATTGGTAAAAAGAGGATTATTAGGAAGCAACTGTTTAGAGGGTATATATAATGAAATCTTTTTCTCTTCAAAATTACTTTTAAAATTAATAACCAAGTCAATATCTAAACTGTGCTTTTTAAAATACATTTGGAAAAAATTATCTTTTCTCAATGCTGATAAAAAAACAAATTTATTATTTGAAAAAAAATCCTTAATTTGAGAAAGTTCATCTATTGGCTGCAAATACAAATTCCAATCTAAATTTGTATCGTTTAATTTCACCCAGCATGCCCAACCTTGAGATAATGCTTTGTTAACACTTAAAAATTTATCAGAAAAAAAAGAATTATCATGAAAAAAGTTTGAAAAGAAACTAATTTCTTTTTCATCTAAATTAATATAACTATTTCCTAAGACCTTTCTCATGAAGAACTTTTTCTTCAACGAATCATATACTTTTATAAATTTTTGATTGATTAATTCAAATTCTTTAAGATTTTTTGTCCAATCCTTTTTGAGTAAAGAAATTCTGAAATGATTTTTTAAATCCTGTTTTATATCCTCAATTCCAGAATAAACTATTCGATGATTTCTAAGATTACGGGAATTGGGATCATTAAGTAAATCTTGGATTGTTATCAAGCGAACATGATGATTAGCAAAAATAAGTTGATCATTTTTAAAAATAAAATCAAAACCTAGATTTTTTAATGAATCAATCTGAAATTGGCTTATAAATTTAATTTTTTCTTTAGATAAAATAAAAGTTGAATCCTCTTCCTTTAAAAATAGAGAAATCAAAATTGGAGGTAACCACTCATAGCTAGAGAAAATTTCTGAATTAATTAAATATGTAGAATCATTTTCAATACATTTGGAAATTATCCTCCCAAAAGAATATATGTGTTCCCAACTAACACTTTGATCTCTTAAAAAATTTTTCAAATATTGATGACTTAAAATTTCAAGCATTTATAATTAATTTAATTTCAAATACATACAAAATTTATGAACCTAATATACAAAAAATTGGTATCAATATAAGAGGGTCTTGAATTAATCAATCTATGAAAATTGGAATAGTAGGATTAGGTTTAATTGGCGGTTCTTTAGGATTAAAACTCCAAAGTCTAAATCATACAATTTATGGAATAGCAAATAATGAATTTAATGAAAAAAAAGCTAAGGATAAAAAACTTGCAAATTTTGTTAGCTGTGATCTGAGCTTATTAAAAAAATGTGAGCTGATAATTTTGGCATTGCCTATCAAAGATTTAATAATTCCATCTCAACGATTAGCAGCATCAATACCGCAAGAAGCAATAGTAACTGATGTAGGCTCTGTTAAAGAGCCAATTGTAAATACATGGGAAAATTTACATCCTCTATTTATTGGATCACATCCAATGGCAGGAACAGAAAATAAGGGAGTTGAAAGTAGCGAAATAATAAATAGTGAAAGTATATCAAACGGTTCCAGTGATCCAATAGCTATTAGTGCCTCGTCAAATACTAATCAAGAAGCTCTAGATAAAAACCAACCTTCGGTACTCACCCCGTCTACCCCATTAGGAGGGCTTGCAACGGCTGAAAGCACCAATAAAGCGATTAAGTCGGCCGTCGGTCTTCAAGCAGAGGCAAGCACCCAATCGATAAAAACTCCTGTAGCAACTGACTTGGCTGCTTTAATTCCTGGCAATTCTTCTGATAAACCTCATTTTATTATAGGAGCAGCCAACCAAGCAAACCAGGGCATAAAGAATTCTGTCGAGGCGCAACAACCTCAAGTTGACGGAATATCGTCCTTTTCTAGATTAATGGCAAATAACACTTCTGATATTGGAAATATTGCAAAAGGGGATGTCGGACAAAGCGACGTTAATTCACCTTTAACCAACTTAGAAGGTTCGCAAAATAATTTGCCTTCATTGAGTATAGACAGTTCAACCTCAAGCTTATTGAACACATCCAATCCGGAGGTCAGAGCCCAGAAACCCGAAAATTTAGCCAACAATAAATTGGCTGAAATTCCTTTAACGCATCAAACATTAATATCACCAATTGCAGCCAGTGGAAGCGATTATAATTCTAGTCTGCTAGTTTCCCAAACACCTACCAACTCGCAAACACAGATAGCTAGAGGACCGGAAACTTCAGTTGCTTCTAACACTCCGCTCCAAGCGCAAACAACTGCATCTAACATGGTTTCACTTTACGGATTAGGGAATAACGTAAATAAGGTTTCTTCTAATTCTGCAAACACCAGTGAAGCGAACACTGTAGAACATCAGACTAATTTAATTGCTAGCTTATCCAAGGACATCAAAATTAATATTAAGGACGCCCAAACAAGTGGGATGCGGACCACCAATGCTGTTGGCGCTAACATTTTACAAGCACATCAGGTTGCAGAAGGTGAGATCAATCCGACTTCTCAAACTGTTCCGGTTCAAAGAGCTACATCTGCTCTCACGCCTCCATCTATAGTTCCAATTGAAAATCCAGCACCATTAGATGTAGCGGCCAACTCCGGGAATAAAACTAACGGCCTAAATGTCCAAGGAAATAATGGGGTATCCATTGGTAACGGAGCAACTAGCAACAACCAGTTTTCCGGGGGCAATAACTCCCCGCAACCTAATCTGGAAAACAACCAGAATGGCAATCCGAGAGCACCGAACATAAGCACACCAGCTACTGTAAGCTCTCCTTCACTCGGATCGGAAGGAGCTTCTGTGAGCAGATCGGACGGGCCAACCGGGCAATTTTCTCTTAGTCAAAACGGAAATACGGCAAGCACAAATACCACCGCTCCAATAGTACAAAAACCAATCGCCCAGCCAGCCACAAATCAAGTTTTTGTTCAATTAACGAAAGCGGTACAAAACGGTCAAAATAAGATTACCATCCAACTTCGTCCGGAGGAATTGGGCCGTGTAGAAGTGAAGCTGGACATAGGCGGCGATGGACGGGTAAAGGCTATGGTTATGGCAGATAAACCAGAGACACTTGATCTACTTCAAAAAGACTCTCGGGTGCTAGAACGTGCCCTTCAAGAAGCTGGCTTAAAAACAGACAGTAATTCACTCTCCTTCAATCTGCACGGTAAAGAGGGAAATGGCCAGGCATATCTATCGTCGAATGCAGAGGCAAACTCGAATGGCCAAAACCACGCCGAGCAAGAAAATCAAGATGATGAAGCCATAAATGAAGTTGAGGTATCAGCTTCAGCTATTGGAACGACGCCTGAAGGCGCAATAAACGTGCTGGCTTAAAAAGGAACTAAACAATGCAAATCTCTCAAATTACACCAGCAGCAAATCAACCCAAGAAAGACGCAAGTACTGCTTTGCAGGGGTTAGGTAATGATCTTGATACATTTCTTACAATGCTTACAACACAACTAAAAAACCAAGACCCTACTAATCCTCTCGACACCCATCAGATGACAGCTCAACTCGTGCAGTTTGCGAGCGTTGAACAGCAAATCGCTCAAAATAAAAACTTGGAAGATCTTGTAAAATTACAAAATCAAAATTCCGAGTACGCAGCAGTCAATTACTTAGGGCATAATGTTCAGGCCGAGATCGATATTGCCGACGTGTCAGAGGATGGGGCCTCATGGGGTTATGTGTTAGACACGCCGGCCAATACTGTTGATCTACACGTCGTGAATTCAAGCGGTATGAGGGTTTATTCTACAGAAGGTGAAACTGGAGCTGGCGTTCGACACAGCCTCGAATGGGATGCTCTGGATAATAATGGAAATCCCGTGGAGCCTGGTCGCTACAAACTGTTAGTGATCGCCAGGGACGCACAGGGAAGTATTATTGACGGGAAACCCACCATAGATAGCCTTGGTAGGGTAACCGCCGTGAAATCAAATAAGACAGGTCCGAGCCTAATTGTCGGACAGGATACCGAAGTTACGTTGTCCCAAATTAAGAAAATACAATAGGCAAGGTACTTCAAAAAAAGGCAAAACGCCGATGAGCGCTAGAAAGTAAAAAATAACAAAAGAAAGAACAGGTTAATCTAAACTAACCTAAAGAACGGAGATTAAAATGAGTATTAACTCGGGTTTATTTGCAGGCGTTGCAGCTGTGGCTGCACAATCAACGGCTTTTGCTGTGATATCGGATAACATAGCCAACGTTAACACCGTAGGTTTCAAGGATTCGACGACGCAGTTTCAAGCATTGGTAACACAGAGCCTTTCGACATCGGCGACAGCAGGTGGTGTTAAAGCAAGAACAGAGAGCGACCCTATAAAACAGGGCCTTTTGGAAGGAACTGCGTCAAATACCGATATTGCTGTTGACGGAAACGGTTTTTTTGTAGTTAACGAAAAACCAGTACCCACACTTCAAGACGAATACTTACTGACACGCGCTGGGAGTTTTATTAAGGATGAAGACGACAGACTAAAAAACACGGCAGGTTTCTTCCTTCAAGGTTATCGTACAGATGGTACCGGAACCATATTGAATGAGGCAACACGGGATCTTTTTTCAAGTCTTGAGACTGTAGACCTCTCTCGTTTCCAAAGAATTGCTAAAAAGACAGAAAACGTAGAGTTAAACCTTAACTTGAATTCAGCTATTGCCGACAGTACCGCAGATGGTGTCACAAATATAACTGTTTATGACTCCCTTGGTAATGACTATCTACTAGAACTGACCTGGTCGAGAACCGCGGTAGATAACCAGTGGTCATGCCTCCCTAAACTACAAAACACTGACACAGCCGCTGCAGGGGGAACTGTAAACGAACAAAGAGGCGCAACCGCTGCCTTCTTGATCCAGTTCAACACGGATGGCACCCCCAACCAGGTAAGTCCTATGGCCGCTAACGTGGGGGCTGCAGCTCTAGCCGCCGCTGGAACAACAGGGGACCAGGTGAGTGTTGCTTTAAATTTCCAAACTGCTGACATAGAATCGGCTTACGCCAGAACTGTTGACCCAATTGCGCTTACATTAGACCTCGGAAACTTTGATCTACCTAGTGGTTTGACGCAATATGACGCTCCCTACCAAACGTCTCTTTTAAACCAGGATGGTAACGGCCCTACCGATTTAGAACGTGTATTTTTCAGTGACACCGGTCTTTTAACGGCCGTTTTCGCTGATGGATCTTCACGTCCAATATATCGTATACCTCTTGCTACAGTTCCAGCACCTGCCGAATTACAGGGTCAGTCTGGTAATGCGTACGCCATTACCGCAGATTCTGGCGAGGCCGTTTTGAACTTTGCGACAGAGGGTGGGTCTGGTCGAGTTTCAGCCAACGCGCTAGAAAACTCTACAACCGATATTGCCCGGCAGTTTACCGATCTTATTATTGCACAGCGTGCTTATTCAGCAGCAACAAAGATCATTACCACTGGTGATGAACTACTTGAAGAAATCGCCAGAGTTAAAAGATAATCTATAGGGTTCTTTATTCTTTCTTTATGGCCTTGGGAAAATATTCCCGAGGCCATTTTTTTTATTTGCACCTAACCAGGACAATATATACCTAGTTTTCACTTTCCTCATCTAATTGCTCTGTTGCTCTTAGCCAGTTTTTTATTAGCTGGGTCTGATGACTGGTCATTAAAGATGGAGCATGGCCGCAATTTTCAACGTTAATCAAAGTTGCCATGGGTCCACGCTCAGTCATCCGCTTCGCCGTTTCATAATCAAGAACAGTCGATTTCTCTCCCCGAATTACCAAAACGGGGCATTCAATCCGATCATATTTATCCCAAAGGTTCTCTGGCTTAAAAGCACCCAATACTTCAGGGTCAAAATTCAGAGTATAGGAAGGACCTGGTTCCCTATTAATGCTGTGAATAACATAATCAGACCATTGTACATCTTCTATGAACCCAATTTCTGCATAAGAAGCTCGAACATATTCTTCTACCTCGCTGAGCTTATTGAAAGCTGGAGGGTTTGAGAATTTATCTTGAAATCGTTGAACCGTATTTATTGTCAAAGAAGGACCGATATCGTTAAGTATCAATCTACGAATTGGTGTGTCCGTTCGAGAAGCAAGATGTATTCCTATCAATCCACCCAAACCAGTACCAAGCCAATCCATTTTGCTGATACCGCGATAATCAAGTAATCCATCAATATGACGAAGAAAATTTTTGATATTATAGCCCAATTTATTGGACAGCCAACCACTTCTACCGTGACCCGCTAGGTCTACTTCAATGACTTTTAATTGATTTCTTAACTCATTCGATAAAAAATCGAAATCTCGTGACTGCCTTGTTAATCCGTGGACGCACATCAATATTCTATCTCGTTTACCCTCTCCCCAATCTGAAAAGGCTAACCAAACAGTGCCGTCCTCGTCCGTGTAAGGAAAGGTGCCGGCATTACTTGTCGTCATTTTCTAAACCCAAAAGCAGTACCATCTTATAATTAAAATTATGTGTAGCCCGGTTAACACAAAGTTCGATTGAGAATATTTCCTTCAACTAATTTTTTCAACCAACTACGTGCATGAAATTTCTATCTCGAATTTCTGTTTTGAAGGCTAAAGCTTCTAGCTATCAATTAGTGTAATACCCTTATAGAATTCTTTATTTTGGTGTTATTATAAGCAATTGATTTTTGCATAAGAACTCCGTTTTGCTTTGATTTAATTAGACACTACTTTTAAGGGGCATTAGCAAATAGGAACAGATTAAATAATGAGCGTTAAATTAAACGTTGCGTCAGATGTTACATCCCTTGCTAAAGGCCTTGCTGTGATAAGAGCATTTGATAACTTCTATAAACCACTTAGCCTAGTTGAAATTTCGAATAATATTTCAGTTAGTTTTGCCAATACCCAAAGTATTTGCGAAAATTTAGTCGAGTTAGGCTACCTTTCAAAAAATGTTTCAAACAACTGTTATTATCCTACCTCGCTCTGCCTTAAATTGGCGTCAGGTTTCTTTAACTTGTCTCCATTGCTCCAGGCAGCTTTACCCGAACTAAATGGTATTTGTGACTCCATGGAAGGAAACGTTAACTTAATAGGTTATGATCAACATGAGCTAACCCTCTTGTTCTGCACTAACTCCTACCAATTAGGAGAATTTGATGTTCCTGGCAAATCACAAAATCTCCTCTACACAGCCGCCGGAAGAGCAATCCTATCACATCTGCCTGCCATGGATGTTGTGAGCTTGATTTTCTCGGCAGAACGCATTCCGTTTACAAAGAAAACAATTATAGAACCTAAAACATTGATGGGTGAAATAGAGCAAGCCTTTAAAAGTGGGTTTGCCGTTGTAAGTCGGGAACAAAATGGTGATACGGTTTCAATTGCATCCGGCATTCTTAATGATCGGAACGAGCCCATAGGCGCTGTCGAGTTAAGCGGAGGATGGGAAAAATTGAGGTGGTTCAAAAAAAGGGAGCGGTTGGGAAAAGCAGTTCAAGCGATATCAACATCCATATCGACGAACTTAAAAAACAAGTCGCTATCTTAGACTGTTATTAATCTTCTCAAGGTCGTCGGCACCCGGACACAGTTGAGAGAAAGGAAGCGCATTCAAAGGAGCATCAACCAAATGCATCTTTTCCTTTAATTCTGTATCATTTACGTTCAGATATAGCAGGCCTGTCGCTATTTCACCTTGTTCCTGATAACGCATAATGTGCTGCATAGCTGCCGTTGCATCTGACGGGTTGTAGTCGGCATCCAATTTTCTCAGACGGACGTGACTGTCATCGTGCAGCATTACGTCAATGGTGGTACCTGTCTCATATTCAATTTTTATTTCTTCTTTTGTTGGAACGTAATCTGTCGCAGTGACGGTGTGCTCGTTATCTCGAACAAATTCAAAACTTTTTGTTGAGCCAACGTGATTATTAAAAGTAACACATGGCGAGATTACGTCTATAAATGCAAAACCCTTATGCGAGATCGCTGCTTTGATCATAGGAACGAGCTGATCTTTATCTCCAGAAAATCCTCTGCCAACAAAGCTAGCGCCAAGTTGGATTGCCATAGCTGCAAGATCAATACACTCAAATGCATTTTCTTGTCCTTTACGGCCAACCGACTCCCTGTCATTGGTTGCGGAAAATTGTCCTTTGGTTAGACCGTAGGTGCCATTATTTTCAACAATATATAGCATATCTACCTGTCTTCTTACTGCGTGAGCAAACTGTCCAAAACCAATTGAAGCGGTGTCGCCGTCTCCAGATACGCCGATATACTTTAGTTCGTTATTGGCCACATTAGCCCCCGTGGCTATTGATGGCATCCTGCCATGAACCGAGTTAAAACCGTGACTTTTAGATAAAAAGTATGTCGGGGTTTTCGAGGAACATCCAATACCCGACATTTTAGCCACTTTGTGCGCTGGTAGATTTAGCTCGAAGCATGCCTCTACTATAGCAGCACTAACTGAGTCATGTCCGCAGCCTGCACAAAGGGTGGACATTGATCCTTCGTAATCACGTCGCGTCAATCCAAGGTCGTTTCGCGGTAAGTTTGGGTGATGGAATTTTGGTTTAGCTAAATAACTCATGTATTAATCCCTGTTGGAATATAGTCATTTCATTCGGCCGCAAAATTACCTGCGTCTGCACCGGACATTTGCTTACCTAACAGGTTTGAAACCATATCAGCTATGCACGTTGCAGTAATTGGGAATCCATCATAATTTAATATTGGGACGATTTTAGCAGGATCAATTTCGCATTCTGTTATGAGTAGCGACCTCATCTGACCATCCCTATTCTGTTCTACTAAAAATACCTGCTCATGGTCGTTAATAAAATTAACAACATCTTCACAAAATGGAAAAGCTCTTATTCGCATTGTATCTAATTGTATACCTTTGCTTTTCAGCAAGTTCATTGTCTCTGGTATAGCAATATCCGTAGTCCCAAAATAAACCAGCCCCATGGTTGATGACTGAGTCGACTGACCAAAAACCGGCTCGGGAACTAATGTCTTTGCGGTATTGAATTTTTTAAGGAGCCGTTCCATCACTCGAACGTTAACGCTTCCATCCTCTGTGTAACCTGCGTATTCATTATGGGATGTTCCACGGGTGAAAAAGGCACCTTTATCGGGATGAGTGCCTGGGTAGGTTCTGTAAGGAATTCCATCACCGTCCACGTCCAAATAGCGACCAAACTTTTCTACGTTATCTAACTCTTCTGCATCCAGAACTTTACCTCGATCCCACTCTTTTGTTTCGTCGATCTTCAGAGGCCTTGTTGTCCATTCGTTCATTCCCAGATCTAAATCACTCATAAGGATTATAGGGGTTTGCAGCCGCTCTGCTAGATCAAAAGACTCCATTGCAAAGTCGAAGGCCTCCGACGGATTAGAAGGAAAAAGAAGCACATGCTTAGTGTCACCATGACTGGCGTACGCGCAGGCCGTTATATCGGACTGTTGAGTTCGGGTTGGCATTCCCGTTGAGGGACCACCTCTTTGAATATTTACTAAAACAACGGGAACCTCCGCAAAGTAAGCAAGGCCCAAAAATTCACTCATTAGCGAGATCCCTGGTCCACTCGTTGCCGTGAAAGCCCTAGCACCATTCCAATTTGCACCAATCACCATACCGATAGCAGCAAGTTCATCTTCCGCTTGAATTACTGCGAACTTCTTTTTCCCGGTCTCTTTATCTACCCTAAGTTTATGACAATACATGTCGAAGGCTTCCGCCACTGAAGTTGAGGGTGTAATAGGATACCAAGCAGCGACCGTTGCCCCTGCGTATACGCACCCCAATCCGACTGCCGCATTACCTTCCATTAGTATTTGATCACCGACTGCGTCTGAGGCCTGAACTCTTACGTCGAGAGGACAATCAAAGTGTTGGAGGGAATACTGCCTGCCTAACTCTAAAGCATCGATATTCGGTTCTATAAGTTTTTCTTTCCCTTTGAACTGTTCACTCACCATGCCTTTCACAACTTCGAAATCCATGTCGAGTAATGCCGTTAATGCGCCTACATAAGCTACGTTCTTAAACAACTGGCGTTCTCTTGGAACAGTGAATCGCTCATTACATAGTTTTGTTAGGGGTACGCCTATTGTCTTTATATCGTCCCGCTCGATTTCCCGTATAAAAGTACTGTCATACAAAAGATAGCCTCCTGGAACGATAGAGGCCAGATCGTCTGCCCAGCTTTGCGGGTTCATCGCCACCATCACATCAATACCTTCTCTACGTCCGAGAAACCCGTTTCCGTTCACGCGCACTTCAAACCAAGTTGGCAAGCCTTGTATATTGGACGGAAAGATGTTTTTAGGGGCTACTGGTACTCCCATGCGGAATACCGCTTTTGCAAATAAGGAGTTAGCACTGGCTGAACCAGAACCATTAACGTTAGCGAATTTAATAACGAAGTCGTTTATTTTCATCCTGCAACTCGCTGATTTTTTGCTTGTCATTCTTTATAGAGAAACTGTCTGAAGGCATAGCAACGATAGCTGCCTCGTTTTCACCAAAACCTGTAATTGTTC
>ENA-OSEY01002935-OSEY01002935.1-marine-metagenome-genome-assembly--contig:-NODE-2935-length-10702-cov-2.423341_pt1 | contig 10702 bp, 10 predicted proteins | sample MGYA00248465_ERZ534230 | MGnify/ENA primary metagenome ERZ534230 (study PRJEB26409, sample SAMN06344110) | marine metagenome | isolation source: Sea water from surface | place: Atlantic Ocean:Southern... | reverse complement strand
TATGCGATTGCTCCCGCTGGGCCGCCTAAGGGTTCACCATTTTCTGAAACTATTGTCGGGCAAAGAGAAAAAACTTCATTTACATTTTGTTCGCTTATAGAATTGGGATTATTTGCATTAGGGAAAGTTCCAACTTCATGGTTCGGGATGCCATTCCCAGAAAGAATTCTATTTACATCGTCAGATGTCCAGTTAAAAATACTATATGCATTTACCGATTCGTCGTCGTTATAAATTTCTTCGTTAATATCATCTAACACTCCAATTGTAGAATATTCACCATCTTCACATTGAGCAAGTATTGAATTAAAGTTCACTATGATTGCAATTATAAGGACGAACTTCATTTTATATTGTTGGTTAATCATCGTAAATATTAGATGCAACAGCATTAGAAAAGTTGATTTTTTCCAATTAAATATTGGTCATACTGTTTGAGGAGTCATAAGAAACCTCTGAATTCAAATTATGACCTTAGTTTGAACCTTAGTGACGGCCAGTAATAGGCCCCTAAACAAAAAATTATCTCAAAGCCAATAAACATAAATAGATTTCTTGCTACCCCATCATCAAACCCATAACTATGCAATCCGACCTGAAGAAGGTTTACTCCAAACCAGGCAAGGGCAACAATGATATTGTTCAATGCCATACCTAAAGCAAATTCTTTAGGTTTAGCTAATCCAGATAGTCTCATGTGAATCATCATTAACTGCCAAAGAACGATCAATAATGCACCATTTTCTTTGGGATCCCATCCCCAAAATCTACCCCATGATTGATCCGCCCATATTCCACCAAGTATGGTTCCAAATAAGGTAAAAAATAATGCCAAGAGAGTAATCCCAAACAAATTATTGAATATGCTTTTTAATGAAGCACTATTTACCCCTCTTATTTCTTGAATCAAATACAAGTGCCCAACGCAACCAGCCATCAATGATGCACCATAGCCAATTGTAATAGTTGTAACGTGCGTCGCTAACCAAAAATTTGAATTTAGTACAGCGACCAGCATCCCCAATGTGTCACCATCTGCGGCATAGCTAAAGCCGACATAGTGTAGCACAGACCCGCTGACTGATCCAACAAAGATACCAAGACCGTCTTTTCGAAAATATTCAAGTAAAACCGCAAGTGTCATAATGATTAAGGAAACAAAAATAACCGACTCATATAAAGTGGTAACTGGCGGTCGCTCCATTATCTGCATTCTCAAGAAAATTCCATATCCATGCATAACCGTCCCAGAAATCAAAAGTAAATATGCAACTCTGTTTAAAAGGATAGGCTTGATCATCCAACTAATTGACAGAAAGATAAACGATAACAAATAGAGTCCAAGGCTCATATAAAATAGGTTAACCCTATTCATCCAAGTCTCTTTTTTTAAGTTATCAACCTTAACATTGATACCTTGGAAAGTGGACAAAGCCATCTCATAACGGTTAAGGGCTGAGCTCATTTCTAGATCATTTCCAGCTAGGCGATTTGCGAGATACATCTGCAACGAATTAAGAATTGCTTCCTGATTTTCATTAGCAGGAATTCCCTTCAGGATAAAATCAAATGGTGAAAGCCATTCCCCCGATTCTGAATTATTGCTTGGTGGTATAAATTTCAAAGCTTTGAGGTAGCTTATTTCTTCAAACCTGAGAATATTTCTACTTATTTCATACAATTGTTTTTCATAAACAGTCCTGTCGCTGGCATCTTTTTGATCAATCATTTCGAGCATAGATGATTGTTCGCTTAGACCAGGTGTAATTTGGTTAAAACTATATTTATGTTCGTTTGTCCAATCAAGAAACAGGCTAGAGGCCACTTCTGGATTACGGATGTTAAATATTTTTTGGTCCCTGCCATTTTCTGGGTCAAGAATAAGGTTTATGATCCAATCTGTTGCGCCCATATCTAATTCCTTGATAGAACGTTTGCCATAAAATGCTAGTAAATGGTTCCGCGCGAATGTGTCAAGAGGCTTAATCCTACCCTCATCCTGTAGAGGGATATCGCCAATTTCAAATCCTGAGACACTTTGAACACAAGTTATAACAGAAAATAATGTTGCTTTTAATAGTTTGTTCATAAGCATGACTACTTTTTGCTCTTAAGTGTTGATGGAATACTCATGAGTAGATGGATTAGTAATCCTATGCTCATTATGATACTTGAAATATACGGAAACAATCTTCCATAGTTTTTTACCGTGGCCAGTACAGTTGTTTCTTTGTCCAAGCCATCAATAAATGATGCCTGATAAAATGTATAATTTTGATGTCTTAGTGGTTCATTCATTTGAATCAAAATTCTTCTAGGAATGGAGTTCTCAATTAAGTTGACCTCTGAACTATAGCTTTTAGCTACATTGGTACCAGGATGCATTATTTTTTCAAAGTCTAGTAAGCTTATTGCAAAAGGAAGATAGGTTCTTTTGCGCCTAAATTCCGTAAAGTAGAGATCCCCGTTTATCTGAAATGTGTCAGGTGTCTTTTGACCAAGGAAAATTCCATAGATACCATCTTTCTCAGTGCCAAGTCCGGATAGTTTGATGATAATACCTGGCCGATTTTGAGTTGCTTCTTTTTCAGGTCTCAGTGGCAATAAAACAAACTCCTCTAAAAAGCCTTTATAGATTTTTTCCGCGGGAGAAATTCTGCTCTCAATTCTCACATTTTCCATGTGGCTAATGATATCGATTTGAATCCCAAAATCCTCATATGTAATTGAATTGCCATCATTTAAAAGAGGTGCATCAAATACCGTATACTCTAGACTATCGTCACGGGAGGTATTCACAAATGCTAATTCCATATCAAAGTAATCATCAACGTGATTTGAGGTTTCTCCCTCTGCTATAACCATGTTCCCTTCAGAACTAAACACTGCTGTTACTCCACCGCCGAGGAGAAGAAGAAGGCCACCAAGGTGAACAACTATGATACCTGTCTTCTTTACCTTCCAAAGATTTTTCTTAAAAAGACTTGCTGCAAGGTTAATCGTCATTATCAGCAACACAAGCCTTCCACCGGGCAAAGGAATAAAGCCTCCAAGTAAAAAGAAGTAAGACGAGAAATATCGCATTTGCGACTCATACAGGCCAATATCTTTCTGAGCGAGAGTACCAAAAAAAACTAGTATTATCATCCACAAGACCGTGTAGGAAAATATCTTAGGACTACTTATCAATTTGGTAAGTGTATTTTTCATCAAATCGTTTGCCTAAGAGAATTACAAAATTTTAAGAAATCATTTTCAATTTCATTTACACCAGTTACTGATGAAGAGAGCTTAACAAAGACTGTTCTATCCTTTAATTGAAAAATAGATGCTAGAATAGCTGCCGTTTGATCTTTATCGTTTAGCAACTTGAAATAAGAAAATTCACCCAAGAATCCAGATTTCTTTAAAGAAATTTCATCAATGGCGGAGTCGGACATTGACTCTAGACCAATCTGACCCAACCATCTATTAACATTTAATGTAATTCCTCCGCTGGATCCACCAAAAGTAGTTACGGAAACATCACCTAAACCTTCAGAAAATGGCGTGTTGAAGCTTGCTAAACGCATCGAGTGACCATCTACCTGAATCCAACTTTCTGGCTTTTCCCATGTGACAGAGAATTCTACGCTAGGCTGAACTTCTTCTACAATTGGTTTTGTGTCAACTTTTGGAAGTCTATAAGTCCTTACATGTTTATTTTTTTCACAAGATATAAGAAAAAAGAGTAAACATAGTAAATGCCTAGAGGCATTAAATATCGAAAACATACCGTTCATAACGCCTAAATTTGCAATGATTTATGTACCGATTTCAAACATAATAGAACGTTGCTTAGTATAGTAAGTCTTGAGGCTAAAATGATCAATAGTAGTATAAGAAGTCTGCTAATGTAAATAAATCAAAAATATCTACGTTAGAATTTTGATTTATATCTCCATAGGTACTTTGTTCTATTACGTAGGAAGCCAAAATTTCAAGGTCTGAATTATCAACTAATCCATCATCATTTAAATCATAAAATGTGGTAAAATTAAAAATCTTGATTGCTACGGGTCGATGATCTGATACATTGTAATCATATTCGCTCCATCCACCATCCATATAACTATCAATCTTGATTGTTTGAGTTTGTATTCTAGTTAAACCATTAAAAATTTCATTTGTTATAAGTATGTGATCAAGATGCGAAGGCCAGTTAGGAAAAGACCAGTGTGAACTTGGTCCATTTGCAATTTCAATATCAGAAAAAAAGTAATTCTCCGAATCTTCTAATATATTTTGGAAAACATTATTTGTTGATTCTTCAGCAATGTCATCATTGAGATCACCCAAAACAATAACATTTTGTCCTGGTAGATTATCATCGATGTATTGTTTAAGCAGATTCATCGCAATGAACCTCCTGTTCTCTTCATCAGAAGCATCGCTAGTGTCAAGCGCACCATCTCCACAACACTTGAGATGGTTATTTATTAAAAAATAATTGTCGCCCATGAAATTTATATCCATCACCATTGGCGATCTAGGGAATGCGCTCCAGTAAGGCGAAGTTGTATATATTTCGTAGATATCATTGATCTCTATTGAACCTGTTTTGTAAATATATGCCAACCCGGCAAACCAAGCTGATTCATAATAGCCAGAGTAATCTTGAAGATCATCTACCATTAAGTCGAACATGACTGTGTCATCAACTTCCTGAATAGCAATAATATCTAGATCCAAGTTTCTAATGATTTCTGAAACATGATTTGAGGTGGTTTGACCATTTTTGGGGAACCATTCTATGTTCCATGTAGCTATGTCTAACGAAAAATTATCACCAAAATAAATGTCTCCCAGTTCCTGTGAGTATGATAAACCAGTTAATAAAAGTATAGATGAAATTTTAGTAAACTTTTTCTTGATGTCGGTTGCTGTATACAAAAGATTTAACAATTTGAAGTGTGTTGGAATTTCAAGAAATAATTCTTGTGACTACTGAACATGAATCAAAACAGGTAAGTGATCAGATATGTGGTTGTTATCATGAAGTCTATCATCAATATGGTGAAATGATAAAACTTTAAAATCCTTTGTAAAGATATAGTCTATCCTTTTGTCTATGGGCATGGAGGGGTTAAATGCATTATAAGTTCCAACAGGTCCCTTTGGTTTTTCAATTGATACTTCAAAACTATCAGATAGTTTTGTTTTTATTTTTTCGATGGGTGGACTACCTGGAATTGAATTAAAGTCCCCCATAATGATTACAGGTAGATTTCGATGGTTAAAACTAGCAATTTTTTTCAAAATTAATTCAGCTGATTTTTCTCTTGCTATTGAACCAATGTGGTCAAAATGTGTATTAAAAACCCAGAATTCTTGTCCTTTTTTCTTGTCAAAAAAGAGACCGTAAGTACATATCCTTTCTAATGCAGCATCCCAGCCAACTGATATTTCCCCTGGTGTTTCTGATAACCAAAAGGTGGAGGATTTTTGTAAATCATATTTAGTTTTATCATAAAAAATGGAACAAAATTCTCCCTTATCCTTTCCATCATCTCGCCCAACCCCAAAATAATCATAGTTATACAAAGCATTATTAATATATCGGACTTGATTTAATAAACCTTCCTGAATACCAATTATTCCAGGATCATATTCATGAATTAATTTGATTACCTCATCTTTACGAATTTCCCAACTATTAACTTTATCCCATTCATTATCATAACGAATATTATAGGACATTATGCTATGAGATTGGGGAAATATTAATTGCGATGTGAAAGGCATTACCAATATAAAAACCAGAACTTGAGAAATTTTATTTTTGTAAGTAAATATTACTTTAGTGATTCTCAACAAATTACTTCACTCCATTATATTAAATTGAATTCCATTGTCCTTTAATCGCTCTGCTAAAACTTCTCCTATTCCAGATGCTGGGGTAAGTACTCCGTATCTTTCTGGCAGTCTATCCTCATCCATTAAGATACTCAAACCTGCCTCTGTAATCATTGTAGCTGTCGCTAAATACCCAGGGTCTCCTTCCCCAATGACTTTTATGCTCATTTTTTTGATATTATCAATGGCACCAATAATATCAAGGTTAAAATATCCAGACTCTCTCTTTTCTCGGGACGGTCCTTGACCAGGAACTGGGAAAAAGAGTTTTCTAATAACCCAAAGTAAAATACGAGACTTGAGAGTAATTTGTAATGCAACTAAGGTGATAAGCATTGATAATGCATAAAAGTAACCTCTTAGTCCTTTCCTGTAGGTTGAAACCTCAGTATATGCAAAATCTTTTCCATAACGATGATCCAATAGTGCATTGGTACGCCTAACTACTTTCGAATTGAAACCAGACATAACAAAAGGACTTAGCCATCTATTTATACTCTTGTCCCATTTAACACTCTTTAGACTCGGTTGACGTGTTTTATATTCCAAATACTCTCTTGGATTTAGTGCGAAAGGACCTCTAAATATTTTTTGTTCTTTAGGATCACCGGGTTTGTGTTGTGAGATGTTGATCATACTTGCAACGGTACCTCCGCTCAACCCACCCTTAATTGATTTGACATAGAGGTTGACCTTATTACAAGGTTTTTGATTTCTTTTTATGGAAGTTTGTTGGAGCAATAAAACACCAATATCTGAAGGTATTGAATCAAAGCCGCAGCTATGAATGATTCTGCAACTATTCTCTTTAGCTTTTGAATGAAATAAATCAATTGATTGCCTTATAAATGGGACCTCACCTGTCAGGTCACAGTAGTGTGTTGAATTTTTAACACAGGATTCAACAAGCTGAATACCAAATTTCATGTATGGGCCCACGGTAGTAATTACTAGACGACAAGATGATGTCATAGTATCTAATGATTTTGAATCCAGACTGTCAACTTGGATAATTGGGATATCCAGTGAAAGAGAATCTAGTTTTTTGAGCGAATCTTTTAATTTTTCAAGCTTGCTTAAACTTCTTCCTGCTATTGCCCAAGTAAAGTGCTGATTACGCACACCATAATTTTTAATGAGATACTCAACAACCAATTTCCCTGTAAAACCAGTGGCTCCCATTACAACTAAATCATGTTTTATGTCTTTCATCAATTATTCCAAATGCTAACTTGAAATGTAACTAGCATCATACAAACAAAAAACCTTATCAATGTGTACAATTATTATAATTATTAATTTCTAATGAGAGATATAAGCAGAAATAAAGGAAAACCTAAATGAAACTATTTTTAGTACATACTGGATACTATGATAATAACATATCAAACGGATTTTATGAGTCGCATACTAATTATTTTGTTGTTGCTGAAGATATTAAAGAAGCGAAAGCAAAAATTAAAGGTATTGAAGAGTTTAAACATAAAAAAATGCATATTGATGGCATTCTAGAGATTCAAAATATTGGGGACTACTCTATCAAACTAGAACATTTACCAAAAAAACAAGAACAAGTAAATAATCAATATTCATACGATGATATTAAAAAGATATAAAACCAGCCTGTAAATTTTCACCTTCTTAGATTCATTTTTTCCATTTATAAAAAAGGTAAGCTTTAGAAACTTCCTCCAATTCTTTTTGCTTCATAAAGACGAATGATTAAATCAATTATATACACTTTAACCTATATTATTTTTTTCATTGTAGTTGCAATAGTGTTGTTCATAAATCTAGCCCCACAGTTTGGATCAAATCCTTCATCAGAGCAAAAAGTATTTTATGATTCATTTCCAAATTATTCGAAAGGTGGGTTTGAGAATTTTGAACCAACACCGATGATGACAGGAGAAATTTCTACATGGGATTTCTTCAAAGAGGACAGCTCAAGAAAACCAACAAGTGCCATTCTACCAAAATCAATAAACTTTGATAGTTTCGCTAAACCTAATGGTGACTACAGACTGGCCTGGCTAGGACATTCTGCATTTCTAATTAATTTAATGGGAAAGATTATTTTATTAGACCCGATGCTTGGAAGCCATGCGGCACCCATTCCCCTTCCAAATTTGAAAAGATTTAACGAAGTCCTGCCAATTAACCTGGACTCTGTTGATAGAATTGATTTTGTTGTTATTTCCCATGACCATTACGACCATTTAGACTATTCAACAATTAAGTTATTAAAGGATAAGGTCAGTACGTTTCTAGCTCCTCATGGAATTGGAAATCACCTTAAAAAATGGGGAGTTAAGAGTAATCAAATTATTGAACTTAATTGGAATGAATCTTTTAATGCTGAAAAGATTGAATTCCACTGTCTACCCTCAAGGCACTTTTCTGGAAGAGGGCCTCTTAACCGAAATAGCACTCTATGGAGCTCATGGGCAATTAAATCCCCTCCCTTAAAAGTTTATTTTAGCGGAGACAGTGGCTATGGAAAACATTTGAAACAGATTGGTGATGAACATGGACCTTTCGACATTTCTCTTATTGATTGTGGTCAATACAATAGTGCCTGGAAACATTCACACATGTTCCCATCTGAAGCAGTTTTAGCCGCACAGGATTTAAACACAAAATTTTTTCTCCCAATTCACTGGGGAGTATTTACACTGGCGATGCACTCGTGGGATGAGCCGGCAAGGGAATCAGTAAAGTACGCGGAAAAGGCTGGCATTAGATATTATATACCTGAAATAGGCGAGACCATTTCTGAAGAAAGTTTCAATCTTCCGATCAACCACTGGTGGGAAAGATATTGACTTTTATTTTACAATGAACAATGGATTTCGGACTATCCTCTTTATATAAACAAAAAAATTAGTACTAAGCTTAATAATCCAACCAAAAATGAAATTACAAATCCAAAGTAAAAGACATTAATTCCGATTGATTTAAATGATCTCATATCCGTGGACAATCCTATTGCTGACATTGCCACTACCAAAGAGAATTTGGAAAGAGAGACAACATGATTTAATAAACTTTCCCAATCTGACGAATTTGCAATCCCAAATGCTAATCCTGTTTTATTTATCCCTATATCACCTAAAGTTCTAAGAATACCAAATCCAATAAATCCTAGTATGAAAAATGGGAAAATAGATTTTATTTGTAGAATGGTAGAGCCTCTATTTGATTGGCTATTGTTTTGATATGCCATATAGGGGATGACAAAAATCATTGCCGTATTTCTAACAAGCTTTGTCAGCGTTGATACTTCCAATACCTCTGACAAAGAATATTGTTGAGAATGCATCATTCCAGCACCTACAACTTGAGCTGTTTCATGGATCGAAGCACCTAAGAAAATTCCTACAGAGATTGAGTCTGTAGCAAATAAAAAATTTGCAATGATTGGGTACGAGAGCATGGCAACTATGCCAAAGAGAGTAATATTTGCCACAGCAAAAACAACCTCATTTTTTTTTGCGGAAATGGTAGGAGCATAGGCAACAATTGCACTAGCACCGCATATACTTGTGCCTACTGCAATTAATGATGTAACTCTTGAATTTAATCCAAATCGATCTGAAATTATTTTTGCAACTATAATGGTGATGATTATACATGGAACAACTACCGTTAAACTTTTCAATCCATAATTAATTATTTCCACAAGACTAAGTCTAATCCCCATTAAGATAATACCAAACCGTAAAACTTGCTTCATGCAGAATTGCAAACCTGACGAGGATCTTGTTTGAATATCAAATTGGTTACCTAGTAGAATACCTAATAATAATGCGACAAGGATTGGTGAAATTGGGCTCTTTTCTAACCCAAAAAATAACGCGCCAAAATAAAGACTTAAGTATTGACTGAATACTGCTAGCAGTAAGGAAAAGGCCAAACCATAGAAAAAGCTTTTAATATTAATATTCAAATTTTAATCCTAGATCATCGTACTACTTAAAACATTAACTTTACATTAATTTAATTAAATAATATGTGATCAGTTATTTATTGTATGATAGAATTAATAATTAAAATTTGGATATCGAATTAATAAAAATGAACAATACTTTGCATAAATTTGAGCTGCGCATTAAATCACAAAACATAAAATGATTAATACTTTAATAAATGACCTCAAAATTTTTGCTCAAGATAATTTCCACGTCGAAACAGTTTCATCTTATCTGAAGAATCTAAATCTTAGTAAAAAAGATTTAGAAAAGTATGATCACAGAAACGAAACTACCTATACAAGAAATTTAATTCATCGAGAAAAAGATTTTGAAATTATGCTGGTATGTTGGCCACCACATGTTTCAGCTCCAATCCACGGTCATGAAGGTGAAAAATGTTGGGCTCGGGTACAAACTGGGGAACTCAAAATATGTAATTATGTAGAGATAAACCGAGATCCACTTAGTTTAGAAAAAATTCAAGAGTTTGAATGCCCTCCAGGATTTCTTGATGGACCAGCAGAAATACACTCAGTTGAAAATTTATCAGATAGCTTTGCAACTAGTTTACACATATATGCAAAACCCTATGAGGAGTGTGAACTTTTTGATACAAAAAGAGGTACTGTTACGAAAGCAAAAATGGATTATCACAGCATAGACAGTGTACTATGTAACAAGTAAATCTAAAGGTCTAACTAATGAGGCAGGTCTAAATATTTGAATTCTTTCAAAACTTAAGTTGGCTATATCATTTTCTAAATCACCTTTAATTTTCGGATAAAAAAATAAAGATTTTGAATTTGCTCCAACTGAAGAAACTAGAGAATAAT
>ENA-OSEY01002934-OSEY01002934.1-marine-metagenome-genome-assembly--contig:-NODE-2934-length-10705-cov-8.766936_pt1 | contig 10705 bp, 8 predicted proteins | sample MGYA00248465_ERZ534230 | MGnify/ENA primary metagenome ERZ534230 (study PRJEB26409, sample SAMN06344110) | marine metagenome | isolation source: Sea water from surface | place: Atlantic Ocean:Southern... | reverse complement strand
GGTAATAACATAGATCTACTGGTTAACAGCGCATATCAAGGTTTAATTGCTATGACACCACATTTTGGGAAGCGCTTCTGGGAAAGACCTATATCTGTATATGATGGACATATGAATGTAGGAGTTCGAAGCTCATATGTGATGAGCAAACTCATTGTTCCAAATATGATCAACAACAAAGATGGATTGATATTGCAAATTTCAAGTTATGGGGGCTTTGCTTACCTTTTTGATGTTGGATATGGAGTTGCTCACGCTGCTATGGATCGTTTAAGTTATGATATGGCTACAGAGTTAAAGGAGCATAACGTAAGAGCTATCACAATGCATCCCGGTGCAGGTCAAACAGAAATTACTGCTTTCCCAGATGGTGAAAGTCCCACCTACGTGGGTCGAGCAGTACTATCACTTATGGAGCAAGCTGACGAAAAATTTCTTGATAAGACAAATGGCAAAACAGTCTTTACTGTCGATCTCGCAAAAAAATTTGGTTTCAAGGAGAATTATGACGTGGATGGCTCTGTGAATGAAGCCCGTTACGAAGGTTCAAGGCCATATAAACAAATGATGCTAAGCACCTTACCTCAGTATGATATAGAGTCTGCATTGCCAGAATATAGCGATACCAACAATGAGGGTTTTGCAGATCTTTTTAAGGAGCAAAACAAAAATAAAATTAATTAGTAGGCTTTCGAAAATATATTACTCTGAAAAAAAACTAATTTGACTAATGGCTCCGGCGATTGGGATCAAACCTATCGCAATAGTTTCATACTAGGTCATAACATTCATATAGTGTCACACTGATCTTGTCGTTATCGTAGGAAATTTGTCGTTATTTTGGGTAGTGGCTTTAAAAAAGCTTGAGCAGTTTTAATCACTTTTCATTATCTTTTATAAAATCAAAACAAGCTGCTGCAACATTTTCAGGTCTTTCGATATGGGTCCAATGCAGTGCATCTTTAATAATAACAAATCTCGAAAATCTTGCCCCTTTCTTTGTTTTTATAGTTGAGTATTTATTAGAAGAATTAGTTTTAACAAATTTCTTCCAGTTTTTTTTCCATGTTGGATCATCTCTATCTTGAAATTTTCCCCCTGGAAGTAGGTCCTCTATTTCATTTGGCCAAAAATTCCAAATACCCCAATAGGGTTGATCTCCAGTATGATTTGATATTATTCCGAAATCGCCGGGTAAATCAGCAAAAATATATGTTGGAAACCTCAATCTAAAAAGTCTAAAAATCCCTGTTACTTTACCAAATCCAATCAATCCCATAATTTTTCTATAAAATGGCATTTTTTTAGCACCAGGAATTTTTTCTGCGAGAAGCATTTCATCGGATCCTTGAAATTGCATCATAGGAAAGTCCGTGTCTAGTATACAAAAACCTCGAGATCGATCGGAACGCCTTCTTCCTTCATCAAGAAAATCGGTCTGCCGAAATATTTGCCTTGTCAGCTTAAAAAAATAATCAGATTGATTTGGCATTCCTTGAATTGCCTCCCATCGATCAGATATTTCTGTCCCTCTTTTGGCTATTGCTGCCTCTTTAGAAAATGAGGGCGCAATAAATCCAAAAGGAGCACCACCCATAATTGCGCTTTTCAAAAGTTTAGGAAACGCTTTAGTAGCCATAATTCGATGAGGTGGACCAAGAAAAATCCCCTCTTCAGTCAGTTTTGTCCATTCTTCTTTGAAATTGGTCCAGCCCTGTGATCCTCTTGAATAAGAAATTGCCATCTCAGGGTACTGAGCAAGCATATTATCCATGATTATACATCCGCGATCATGTCCCACAAAATGAGCTCTCTTTATTTTCAATCCGACAGATATAATCTTTTTCAATGTATGAGCACAATTTTCTAAGTCAAATCTAGGATCTATTTTCACCTTTCCCCTCATTTTTATAATTTTGCTAGGAGGTATAAAACCGTCATATTTGGCCGTCATTGTAGGGTGTTTTTTAATTACTGTGTACTCTTCTAGAAATGGCACAGTTACAGTTATGAAATAAAATTTACTCTCTTTATCATTAATTACCATGTTAGACACTAGCCAGCGCGCGTCTGCTAGACTGTCCTCAAATACGCCCATCATTAAAATTACGGGTGTTCCTTTTTTATTTCCAGCCAATGAAACTCTGTGCTTATGGCCTTCAATCTCTATATATTTAACCGCGAAATTGATCCCGTTTGTTTGAGGAAGTGAGTATATTTTTTTTGTCATTTTTTAAGTTTGAACAATTTCGATTTTTGATTAGCCAGACCCGTTGACTTTAGCAATGTTAAAGTTCAAAATAAATACCTAAAGTTTAGGAAAATATATTGAGATTAGGAACAGTTGAACATAAAAAAGAAATTAAAGTTATCGTTTTAGTTGAAAATGATACTTTTCTTGATGTCGCGAAGGCAGCTGCTCAAGCTAGCATAACTGATTTCGACTTTACAGACATGCAACGATTAATTGAACAAGGCGAGAATGCTTTGGAGAAGGTATCGTTTCTGCTTGATCAAAGTAATGAGAGTTGTTTTATCTCCGCTGACGAAGTAGTTTTTCGCCCGCCTGTAATACCATTACAATATAGAGCATTTTCAATTTTCGAAGATCATTTAAAAAATGCGTTTGCACAAGCTACTAAGCTTTCAGGTATAAAGTATGAGATACCTCCAGTGTGGTATGAACAGCCAATTTATTATAAAGGCAATAGACTCTCTTTTGTTGGTCATAAAGCAGAAATAAAATGGCCATCATTTTCCGAATTTTTAGATATAGAATTGGAAATAGCAGCTATTATTGGAAAAAAAGGGAGAGATATTAAAGAAGAAGACGCGTCAAATTATATTTTTGGCTACAGTATTTTAAACGATATATCTGCAAGAGATGCACAAATGAAAGAAATGCCTGGTCAAATGGGCCCGGCAAAAAGCAAGGATTTCGATACTGGCAATGTTCTAGGCCCTTTTATTTTAACAGCAGATGAAGTTGATCACCCTGTTGCTTTAAACATGGAAGCAAGAGTGAATGGGAGCGTATGGGGCGGTGGTAATAGTAAAGATATGCATCACTCTTTTTCTGATATAATTGCTCACATTTCTAGATCAGAGACAATTTACCCCGGAGAGGTTATCGGTTCAGGGACGGTTGGTACCGGTTCAGGGATAGAGTCCGGTAAAAAACTAGCCCCAGGTGATGAATTTGAACTTGAGATTGAAAAAATTGGGACTCTTTCTAATAAAATAGTAAGGACAGGTTTATGAGCAAATGGGATACCACTGGTCTTGATGAAAACAAAAAACCGAGGTTGGACTATAAAAATCGTGATCAATTATCTGATGAGTTAAAAGATATCTTTGACTCTATCGTGTCTTCCAAAAGAGGTGTGGGAACCCTATCAAATGGCGCACTTCCAGGACCTTTTAATGCTTGGATGTATACAGATACTGAAATGGCGGACGCTTTGGATAAAATTGGCGTTGCCATCAGAGTAAATACTAAAAATGCTCCTGCAGATATGAAAGCGATCGCTATATGTACTGTTGCGGTACATTATAAAAGTAATGTAGAATTCTGGGCACACAGTCAAACTGCTCTGGCAAATGGTGTTTCTCAAGACATTTTGAATGATTTACTTGCAGAAAGGGACCCATCGTTTGAGAAGACAGATACAGGAAAGCGCTTAAAAATAGCTTATTTATTTGCGAAAGAATATCTTGCAACCTACAGAGTTTCTGACACCACATATAAAGAAACCCTCGATATGATTGGGTCTAAAAAAGGACTTATAGAATTCATTCTAGCGATTTCACACTATATTGGTTTGGCCGCTCAATTAAATATTTTAAGAGTACCAAATCCTGGAGACAAACAATTTTTTGATTAAGAAATGAGTAACGTTATTGCAATTATAAAGTCTGAAGAATTAGTCGAATTAGGCGCTCTAATGGTCGATCTTCCCCAAAATGCTGATGGTCTTAAAGTTTTAATTACAAGATTTGAGGGTAAGGTTAGGGCGTGGATAAATTCATGTCCTCACGATGGTAGACCTCTCTGTCGTGACCCAGCATTTCTGTGGGAAAAAAGGAAAAAGTTACTTCAGTGTATGAACCATCAAGCTTTGTTTAATGCAAAAACTGGAATATGCGAAGAAGGGCCGTGTAAGGGGAAATCACTTTATGGCTTGATAACCAAAGAAAAAAATAACCAGATTATAGTTTCTAAAGGAGAACCGAAAAATGGATGAAAAAGAAAAATTAGTAGATAGAGATCTTCATCTTTTTGAGGCAATAAATGAAGGTAAGGGTGAACATCTTGAAGGGTCAGAGTCACTTCCGCCTATTGAGCCATTAACTAAGGCATGGGACGTAGCTTACGTTCGCTTTTCAGTACCTGATTTGAACCTCTATGAAGATTGGGTAAAGGACTTTGGATTGAAGATAATGTATAAAGACGAGAACGTAATATATTCTAGGGGTTTGGAAGGAGACGGGTTTTGTCATGTAGCTCACCGGGGACCAGCAAAATTTTTGGGTTTCGCTTTACAAATGAAGAGTGAAAAAGACCTAAAAATCCTCGAGGAAAATATTGATGGATGTACCAAGGTGCATGAAATACCTGGAATTGAAGGATCATTGTGTGGAGGTAAAAGAGTGTCATTTATTGATCCAGTATGCGGTTTTTTAGTTGAAGCTGTATCAGGTAGGAGTGTAGAGGTCTTAACCTCTGCAAGAGACAGATTAGAGTACAACTATGGAAATAAAAATTTCTATAAACGAGACCCAAACAAATTACAGGATACTTCTGGAAATAGAGAAGCTGACGGCAGTAATACTGTTTATCCTGGTCCACCGGATGTAATAAAAATAGGCCATGTAGTTTTAGCAGCACCAGTAGGAGATCACCATAAATTGATGAAATTTATGATTGAAACTTTTGGATTCCTTCCAACTGATAGCGTAATTTTTGAGGCACCAAAATCTGCAGAAGGCCACGCAATCAATCCTGAAATGTTTAATAAGCTCAAAGAAGCTGGTCCTTCACCTTTATACGAGGGTACATTTGCAGAGGGTTCGCCCACTTACGCTTGTTTTTTTAGATGCGATAGAGGAGAAACACCTACCGACCATCATACTTTTTTTATTCTGTCTAATATGGATCCAAGAATGGCTCCAAAAGGGAAAGGTATTCAAACGCAGTTAAGCCATGCATCCTTCGAAGTATCTAATTTAGATGATGTTTGGCGGGGACATATGCAGCTTAAAAATAAAGCTGAATTTGAAGAAAAAAGATATGAGATTGCTTGGGGGGTTGGTAGACATGTTTTAGGGTCTCATATTTATGATTACTGGCATGATCCATATGGCCATGTTCATGAACACATGTCCGACGGTGACAGAATTACGAGATCCTTTGGGCAGAGAATACACTCAATAAGTGGTTTAGGACCTAATGGACACAATCAATGGGGCCCCACAGTAAAAGAGTCTGGTATAAGAAACCTTGACGGACCTGCTGCAGCCACTTTTTATGAGAAATTTGATGAGGAAACTCAGCAATCACTGGTCAATAGAGATCTGTCAAACGTTAAACAGCTGGTAGAAGACATTAGAGCCACTGATTAAATATTAATGTGCAACTAAGTCAAAAAGAGACTTATAGTCGGCAAACAGTTTGTCTTCCTCACCATTATTGTATGTGCCCAACATTGTATAGCCGGGAGCCATCAGAACGTAATCTGCCTTATTGAATAGCTTTCTATGCATTTTTTTATCTTCTTTTCTTGGAGCACAAACCAAAATGTCATCTGAAGTCTTTTCGCCATTTAACCCTTCAGAAAGCACGATACATAGAGGCTTAATTGCTTTGTCTATATTTTTCAGTACTTTATCGATCTCAACAGATGAATTGTTGCAAAGCACCCTGTATTCAAAGGGCTTATATTCGCGTAGTGATCTTGGGAACCCTTCTTTAGTCATGAAGTTATACATTGGGTAACCTTTTTGATTTGTTTTTCCAGGCTTAAATCCATTTGGAACCGTGATAGTCTCTGGGACAAACGCGGGAAATAAATCAATCGGGCTACCTCTTGCACCCTTGAAAAAGTAAATTATGCTTCTTAAAAAATTTATATGAGGCTTAACATTGAAAAGCATATTACCCATGAAAAGCGATTGCTTAATGATAAATTGAGAGTCAGGAAAACATTCGACTTGATATTTGTCCAAAATTGATGCCTCCGAAACTCCTTTATTAACTAAATCAATTTTTTTAATTAAGTTAAAGGTATTTCTAATACCGAGATTTAGTCCCTGACCAAGAAATGGAGAAGTTTGATGAGTAGCATCTCCAATCGTGAAGGTATTATTTGCTCTCCACATCTCGGAAATCATTGAATTGAACTTGTATACGGTAGATCTTAATATTTTAAAACTATTCTTCTTTAAAAATGGTTCTACTAATTTCTCAATGGAATCTGGAGATTGCATTTGCGTAAAGTTCTCACCATCTTTCAAGGCAAACTCAAACCTAAAATTATTTTTATAAGTTCCGTGCTTTTTGCCGGTCATATTTATAAATGTGGTAGGCCTTTTTCCAGAGGGATCAATAATTTGCCAACCCCCAGCATCGAAATGCATGCCCTCCTTCAAGGAGCTTGCTGGTGCTTCGATATCGGCAACCAGAAAAGATATAGCCTTCCCAAGTGTTTTTAAGTTAGCTCCCATCTGCTTTCTAACAAAGCTTCCCCCGCCATCCGCACCAATCAAGTATTTAGATGTAATTGTTTCTGTTTTTCCTGATACTGTATTTTGGATCTGCAAACAGTTTCTACTCTTCTCTTCCCACAGGACAAGCGACTCAGTACCAAAATATGTCGTGATATTTTTATTTTTCTTAATTTGTATTCTGAGCAATTTCTCGAGCTGTGGCTGATTAAACCAGTTTAAAAATCCATACTTATCTAGATCGAGTACTTTTCCTTCAATAATTGGAGGTTCCATTTTTCCAAATGGCTTATCCATTTTTGTGATCCCCATTACGTACCCAACCTCAACTGCAGAAGTAAATTGAAATTCCTTCCAGCTATCTTTCAGAACAGTTTCTATTATACTCATAGAGTAGCCATTTAAACCTACTGCCCTAGGATGAGGGTAAGGAGATTTATTTAAATCGATGACCGCTACCTTAAATCCCCTATTTGCCAGCAACAAAGAAGCAATTCCGCCGACGGGACCACACCCATTTAATATTACATCATAGTTATGAGACATTTTGGAAATACATTTAATTTATATTTTGAACTTAAAGAGTAGATGAAATATTTAGAAAATACAAACTTTCAGATCGTAAAAGCTTGAAATTTTTTATTAAACTTAACCTTACTCTATTTAAGATCACCTATTTTACTTAGTCCTTTAAGAGTTGTTTCTAAAAGCTCTTTTTGATGAGAATTGAACTCCCTGAACTGTCTGAATTGTCGTTCAAATTTTTTCTTTTCGAAATTATTTTTTTTTGCTCTCTCATAGTATTGTTTTGCCCTCTTCAAGTTACCTTTCTCGTATTCAAGAAATGCATACAAAGCTAAAGCTGTAGGCCGCATATCTTCAGCATCTATATCATCACCAAGCAATTTATAAATTTCATCGATCTGATTATCTTTATAAAGAGAAAACACTAAACTGTTAGTAATAAACCAGCCAGTGTCATTAGGGATCAACAGAAGCGCATTTCTCTTTGCTTCAATGCCTTTCTTAATATCACCACAAAGCTCATAGACGGTGCCAGCAATAGTTAGTGTGTCGACTGTGCTTCCTATTTCTTCTGCTTGCGCTATGTCGCTCAGAGCCTCCTCACAATTACCATTTAACATCCTAAGCCCAATTATAGATCTGGCAGCAAATGCATCTCGAGCAACTGGATCTATTTCAATAGCTCTGTCAAGACTATAGTTTAGTCTTTCCATATCCTTTTCTTTACTTTTACTTAGCCCAAGTAAAAGTTTTTGATACAATTGCCATGCCTCTTGTACGAGAATTGCTCTTGTCTCATCAGGGTAAGAACTCTTAAGTTCCTCAAACATTCTTAGTGAATTAATATAACCACTCTTAGTAAATTTGCGCCATTCCTCACGCCAATTTAAAAACAAATTAAAATCTTTCATGGAATTATAGTCTTTAGTCCAGTTGCTTCCCTGCACAGAGCCAACGCCTAAGCTTATCTGCAGAGTCGTTAAAATTTCATTGCTGAGCTCATCTTGAACTTTAAATATATCATCCAATTTAAAATCTTTTTTCTTAGAGACTGATACCTTTGAAGCGTCGAGATCGGTTATTTCTAGATTCAGTCTCGCATTATTACCCATGACTTGCATTGAACCCCGAATTATATAGTTGACCCCAAACTCATCCTTAATTGTTTTGTTAATCATCTTTGTTTTTTCAGCATGAAAGCTGGTGCTACTAGACAATACTTTTATTGCCTGATAACCGGAAAGAGTAGCTATCATGCTCTCAGTAACGCCATTTGCAAAGCCTTTTTGATTTTCAGACAAACCTGAAGACTTAATTGGCATTACTAAGATTACTGGTTTAGATGAGGCCCTTAATTTCCTACTATCGGTTTCGCTATTAAATGCAAAGTAAAATGCACCAAAAAGACTTATTATTATTGCGGCTACAATAGTGCCCACTACGGCTAAATTTGACTTAGTCTTAGTTTTTAATATTCTTTTCTGAGAAGGATCTAGAAGAATATCAAAAGCATGAAACTCGTTTTGTTTTACCTTCTGTACGCCAAGATCATTAAACGTCATTTTGGTTTTAGGGACAACGAGGTCATAGACACTTTTGGATATAGAGATACCATTAGGTTGGGCTAGTGCTTCTAATCGTGCCGCAATGTTTACGCCATCACCAAAAAGATTACCCTCTTTCTTAACAACATCTCCCATATTGATACCAATACGGAACGCAAGCTTTACCTCTGTTTTATCCGATTCATTTCTTTTCTTAATGTCATTTTGGAAGGCAACACCACACTCAACGGCATTAACCGCACTTGGAAATTCTGCAAGAGCGGAGTCACCGGCTGTATTAAAGATAGATCCTTTATATTTCTTTAGACATGCTTTAAGTATTTTCTCACACTCGGCATAAGCTTTAAGAGTGGCATTCTCATCTTTTTCCATATGCTTGGAGTAGCCAACAACATCAGCGACCAAAATTACAGCTATCTTACGGTCTATTTCGGTGTTCATGAAACTTTAAATAGTATTGAAATTGAACTTCAATTGTATACCCTTAAAGTATCACTATCAACTAATACTTACCTATTTATGAAAGGTCTTAATATGAGTACCCAATTAGAAAATGAAACACAGGAACTTCTTGGGAAAGTTGTTCAGGATTTTACAGGAGCTATTGCTACAAGAATGTGTGCGATTGGAATAGATCTTGGTTTATTTGTTGATCTTGCAGAGAATGGCGCTTCGACCAGTCAAGAAATAGCTGAAAGAAAATCTTACCAAGAACGGTATATAAGAGAATGGATCTACGGCACGCATAAAGTTGGGTATCTTAATTTTGATAAGGAAACTAGAAAGGCAAGTTTATCAAAAGCGGCTATAAATGTCTTGGTATCCAAGGGTGAGAAATTTTCACAGCAGGGTGCTTTTAAACTAATTAATAATATGATGCTACCCTATGATGAATTGCTCTCCTCATTCAAAGAGGGTGGGGGAGTAAATTTTGAAGATTACAGATCAGGACTATGGGAAGGATTAGATCTAACCGGATGTACCCGATATAGATCTTTTCTTGTAACCGAGTGGACAGATAAAATACCGGCGATTACAGAGAAGCTTGAGAAGGGAGTTACTTTCGCTGATTTTGGGTGTGGAACGGGAAGATCAAGCATTGAACTTGCAAAAAAATATCCCAACTCAAAATATTTTGGGTTTGATGTTTTTCCCCCGAACATTGAGAAAGCACAGGAAAATGCAATTGAAAGGGGCGTCTCTGACATTTGTCATTTTCAAGTTTGGGATGCGAAAAGTGGTGCCCCAGGTCAGTTCGATATTGTTGCAGCTTTCGATCTTATACACGATTTACCGCATCCTGGTGAAGGAATTCAAGCAATAAAGAATGCTATGAAAGATGATGGATTATTTCTATTAATGGATATTAAATGTACTGACGATCCAATAGATAATGAGGGCCCTATGACAGCTTTTAAGTTCGGAGCGAGTCTTCATTTTTGTATGACTACATCATTGGCAAATGATGGAGAAGGTTTGGGCACTGTCGGATTGCCTAAATCCAAGGTTGAAGAATTATGTGCTGCGGCGGGGTTTAAAAACGTCAAGGAAATAGAGATTAATCATCCATTAAATTCGCTTTTTATAATTCAATAGTCCAAAAGCTGAAATCATCTGTGAACATCCATAATCATAGTAGCACATTTTTCGCCAATCATAATTGTGGGAGCGTTGGTATTGCCTGAGGTAATAGTTGGCATAATAGATGCGTCTGCTACTCGGATATTATTAAGCCCTCTTATTTGCAATGAACTATCAACAACAGCTAAAGGATCTTTACCCATTTTACAGGTCCCAACTGGATGATAAATTGTGTCAGCACGATTTCTAATATGCTGTTCCCACTCTTTATCTGTGAGATTACTATGAACCCCATAAATTTCTCTCTTTTG
>ENA-OSEY01002933-OSEY01002933.1-marine-metagenome-genome-assembly--contig:-NODE-2933-length-10706-cov-2.217989_pt1 | contig 10706 bp, 9 predicted proteins | sample MGYA00248465_ERZ534230 | MGnify/ENA primary metagenome ERZ534230 (study PRJEB26409, sample SAMN06344110) | marine metagenome | isolation source: Sea water from surface | place: Atlantic Ocean:Southern... | reverse complement strand
CAATGACGTGTTAATCGAAAGATTAGGAAGTTAAACTTAGACGGTGAAGGTACAGCAGACGCAGATTCCCAACACATTTTGAAGGTACCACATCGTGTGCCGATTCAGAAACCATGTGATTACAACACCAAGACTCAGCAACGAAGTCAAGACCTCACCTCGTGAAAGTGTAACTCTCTCTTGAATCAAGGGCACAACACACGAAGTGACTTGTGTGTCGTAGAACGTGAGCGAGACGATTCGTTGCAATACTGGCTCGAACAACACGAAGGAGACTGCACTGAAAGATGCGAGACAGAAAATAATGATTATGAACATGACAACAAAGTCAGCCCCGAGTTTGATCAACATAAACATAAAGAGGAGAAAGAAGGAAGCGAGACAAAGATATTGTGCAACATGTGTGTACGTCAATACAGTTGTAGGAATGTCATCATCATCTGACGAAGATTTCGTTTCAGTTTGACTGCTGCTGCTTCTGTTTTTGACCTTTTTCTGAAACATTTTCTTTCTCTCTTTCCAACTTCCTCGCAAGGATGAAAGTGCAACAGCAAGAACTCCAATAAACAAATTTTCTATCCAAGAGGATGAGTAGCCAAATGTCAAAGATTTCTGATACCCAACATTGATTGCTCCAAATATGTAACAAGGAATCAAAGCTATGACGACAAGAATCATAACACGTTTAATATCAACGCTATCTCTTACGTGGGGACCCGAAACAGTGCGTTCGTCTGTGCTAAATAAAATTGTGTCTGTAGCTTCAAATACAGGAGCAAATTTTTCAAATTTTCCCCCACTTTCAAAATGAGGAGCTAAATCGTCAAGTAAATTTCTAAGCCATTTCATTTTTAGCCTTCTAATTCCATTAAATCAAGTCCATCTCTTATAACTTTACCAACATCTATTTTACTAGGGCAGGCAAAGGAGCATAACGCAAAATCTTCATCATCGCACTCCCAAATCCCTAACTTTTCCATCTCTTCAATATCTTGAGATAAAATAGCTCTGTACAGTGGATTAGGAAGGATGTCCATAGGTAATACATTTTCCCAAGCATTTATTGGCACTATAGCTCTTTTTTCACCATTTTGTGAAGTGGTGAAATTAAATAATGAATTGGTTAAAGTTAAAAACGTATTTGTAAGACTATATTTTGTTTTACTACTACCTAAACTCAACATTCCAAGAAAAGGTCTTTTAACATCATCATCTATAATGGTGACAGTAGAATCATAGAACCCAATAAAATTATTTTCATTAACAGTTTCGCCTGTTAAAACATCACCGGAAATAAGTCGAACTTGCTTATCTTTGGACTGATTCATAAGGAAAGAATCTATCTTCGACCCAATACGAGTTTTGACTACATCTGGATTACTTGCTCCGGAACCACCGATAGAAACAATAATTTTTGGGTCATAGGATCCAGTCCTAAACAACTTACCAAAAGTGATAACGTGCTGAGCATTCACAGTCCATATTACATCATTAGGCTTAAGAGGTTTCGTATGATGAATTTGTACACCAACATTTCCAGCAGGATGTGGTCCAGAAATTGTTTGAACCTGTGCATCATCAAAAGCCATTTTATTTTTTAAGGTTAAGAAAATTTTCCCTGGAGTTAATTTACTGAGCGATGTTAGTCCTAATTGGAATAGTTCTTTGTTATCATTAATAATTTTCTCTATATCTACTGATAAAGGGCTAGTATTATATCCAGATATAAAAATATCTCTAGGAATGATACTCGGGTCAGAAACTTTATTAAATGGCCTTTGCCGAATTAATGGAAATAAGTTAGCATCTAGTATATAACTTAAAATTGTTTCCCTATTAGAAGATTTAATTTGTTCTTTTGAAAGAACATCGCTTTTCAAAGCTTCATCACCATCAATAGAAATTTCAATTTTTTCTATTACTCTTCGTGCACCAAACTTAATTTCTTTTATAATACCATTTGCTGGCGATGCCCATTTTACATCTGGCTTTGTTTTATCAAAAAAAAGTGCTTGCCCAATTTTAACTTTTTCGCCTTCAGAAACCGTTAATTTTGGTTTTACACCTCTAAACTGATTAGGCATTAAGGCAACACTCAAACAAGGAATTTCAGAAAAAGATTTGTTTGAAGGTACTCCAGACATTTTTATATCATGTCCTTTTTTTAATACTATATTTTTCATTTTTTTTTAGGTTTATAAATTTTGTATGAAAAACACTAGCGAATTTTGTATCCAACTAGCAATAGGATTCCAATAAATTCCTAAAAATAAAGATGGGACAGCAGTAAAAATCAAAGTACCGGTAAGTACATTGGATGGAAACAAGATTTTATCCGTTCTTTCACCTTCAAAGTACATAACTTTTACAACTTTTAAATAATAATATAAGGAGACCACACTATTAATTCCGCCTATCACAACTAACCAATAATATGTACTACCTCCTTTAATTAGGGATGCAAAAATATAAAACTTTCCTATAAAACCAGCAGTAGGAGGCAAACCTGTCAATGAAACCATAAAAAGAGTCATGGCAGCACCGACAAAAGGCATTTCCCATCCAAGCCCCTTGTAGTCGTCAAATGATTCACCACCAGTTTTGTTTTTAACAGTAATAACAACAAAAAATGCACCTAAGTTCATAAATAGATACATGACTAAATACATCATAATTGCATAAATACTATCACCTGACATCACAGGCATAGCAAGTAACATGTATCCTGCATGAGCAATACTCGAATATGCCAACATACGTTTTATACTTTTCTGCTGTAGAGCAACGACATTTCCCAAAGTCATAGTAGCTACAGAAAGTATACTCAATATTTCTGGCCATGGTAGCTGGGTAAGTGAGACCGAATCTAAACCTTTCATAGCACCTCCATCAGCAAACGTCTGGTTAAAAAACCTAATCATCAAAGCAAATGCAGCAGCTTTTGGGGCTACAGATAAATAAGCTGTAATGGAGAGAGGAGCTCCTTCGTAAACATCTGGAGTCCAAAAATGAAAAGGAACGGCTGAAATTTTATATCCAAAACCAGCTAAAACCATTAGGATTGCCAATGTAAGGGCGGTGCTTGATGCAGGATCAAGTTGGGAAACTATCTGCTGTATTTCAAATATATTAGTGCTTCCTGTCAGGCCAAAGATATAGCTTAAACCAAACAGCATAATTCCAGAGCTAAAACCCCCATACACAACATACTTGAGAGCGGCTTCATTAGATCTCGCTTTTTTCTTAAGATAACCAGCTAAAACAAAAGATATAATTGAAACAATTTCTATCGAAATATATATCATAATCAAATCGATAGATGAGACCATAAGGAACAATCCAAAAGTTACAATCCCTAATAATGCAAAATACTCTCCCTTCCTGTATTCATCAAGCTCTCCTGAAAATAAACTAACAATAGAAACAAGTATGGTAGCTAAGATAACAATTTGTTTAAAAAAAGATGCAAAAGGATCAAGAACAATTGCATCACTGAACAAAGTAGTAACTCTCAAATCTTTTTGGAAATGAACAACTAAAGAAACAAAAACAAGTCCAATTATAACCACCCAGCCAACTCTTCCAGAAAAACTCTTATCAATAAATAAATCGTAAATTATTGCACCTAGGATTACTAAAGTCAGAATTAGCTCCGGATAGAAATAAGATATACTTTGAAGATTATTCATATCAATTGTTACATACTGGCATAAGAACCGAGAGAAACAACATGATTGATAATAGTATCCATCGTGCTTGCGATGAGATCAATATAAGGAGCTGGATAAATACCAAAGAATAAAGTAATAATCAATAACGGTATTACCGTAAATAATTCTAAACGATTAATTTCAGGGAGGTCAGTATACTTTTTATTAAGTTTTCCAAAGAATACTCTTTGAAATGCCCATAAAAAATATGCAGCATTTAGAAGTATACCTATTGTTGAGGCTATTACGATCCAACGATAAACAGGAAAAGCACCGATGAAACACATTGCTTCACTAATGAAACCCGACAATCCTGGTAGCCCCAAGCCCGCAAAAAAAGCTATCGCTGTGATTCCAGTATAGACAGGCATTTGACTAGCTAAGCCTCCAAATCCCTCAATATCTCTGTGATGAGCTCTTTCGTAGATAACTCCGACTAAAATAAAGAGCATAGCGGATATTGTTCCATGGTTAAACATTTGAAAAACTGCCCCACCAAGTCCTGCCTGAGCAGCTTTCATATTTAGCCCATGGGATTCACCAGCGGCAACTACTGCAGCCATCCCAATTAGAGAATATCCCATATGATTTACACTTGAATAGGCTACTAACTTTTTCAAATCTTTTTGAGCGAGAGCACAAAGCCCTCCCCAAACAACATTAATTAATCCTAATAAAGCAAGTGCATAAGAAAACCAGTACACACCATCAGGCATTAAGCCATAATTCACCCTCAGTATTCCATAAACGCCTAATTTCAGAAGAATTCCAGCAAGTAGTACCGAAATCGCTGTTGGTGCCTCAACATGAGCAAGCGGCAACCATGTATGAAAAGGAAATACCGGTACCTTTATAGCAAACCCAATAAATATTAAAACCCAAATAACCTTTATTGCGCTCATGCCCCACCACAAAAGTCCGCTCAATGCTTCAGGTGCAACTTGGGTAAGTTCAATAATATTGAAAGTTTTCCCACATGAAAAGTAGAGACCTAAAATTCCAATCAACATAAGAACAGAGCCAAATAAAGTATATAAGAAAAATTTTATGGCTGCATATTCTCGTTGCGGACCTCCCCACATACCTATGAGGAAATACATTGGCAATAGCATTACCTCCCAAAAAATATAGAAAAGAAAAAAGTCTAAAGAGAGGAACACTCCCATTACACCCGTATTTAATAGCAGAAATAACGCAAAATATCCTTTCACAGCCTTATTGATATTCCAACTAACAAATACACCTATGAAGAACAATAAGCCTGTCAAAATCACCATTGGAATACTTAGACCATCAACTCCAAGATAATATTCAATATTAAAAGATGGAATCCACTCATACTTCTCTTCGAATTGTATAGATCCAATCGAGGAATCAAAGTTATTCCACAGAACAAGTGTTAATAAAAATTGTAAACCTGTTACAACAGCGGAAACAGTTTTTATTAGGTCGAATTTATCTCTCGGTATAAATGCAATCGCTGCTACCCCTATAACAGGTAACCAGATTAACCAACTCAAAATATTATAATCCATTTACTCCCCTACTCACACGTTTGTGTTAAAATGTTTGGATGATCATCAAGATAATTAAACCACAAGTAACATATAAAACATAATTTTGTAGTTTACCTGTCTGAACAGTTCTTAAAAGCCTTCCTAGAAGATTTGCTATTTTAGCAGTACCATCAACAAGGATCTGATCAATAGCCTCATAATCAAACTTACCAGTCACCTTGCTTGCTAAATTTGTTACTTTACCAAAACCATTAATAAAATATTTGTCATATAACTCCCAATCAATCCAAGCTATTTTTTTTGCAAGACGTAAAGTAGGCTGATAAAGATACTTACTGTAATTTTCATCAAAGTAGTACTTTCCTTGACTCCAGTGGTATAAAAAACCCAATCGTTTTGACCATGCATCGGCAGATAAAGATCTTTTAATATAGACAATCCAGGATAAGAGGATTCCAACAGATGCAACTGCAATCGATAAATACATAGCTAAGTGGTGAGCATGATGTGCTCCTTGGGAAATGTATTCTGCAGAGGGATTACCTGGAACAGATGAATCTCTCGGAATTACAAGGTCTGTAAACCAGCCGTGACTTGACATAAAATTAAAATAAGGTAGTGTGTACCAAATAAAAAAACTAAGGCCACCTAATAAGACTAAAGGACCCGTCATTATTTTTGGAGATTCATGAATATCGTCTATTAATTCAGGCATTTGCGGTTTTCCGTAAAAAGTTAAAAACATCATCCTAAACATGTAAAAAGCAGTAATTAGAGCTGCGCCAAAACCAAAAATAGGTAACAAGAAATGTTGAGGGTGATGCTGTGCAAAGGACAACGTACCAGCGAGGATTGCATCCTTTGAAAGAAAACCTGAAAAAAGAGGCACACCTGCTATTGCCAAAGTACTGAGCAACATAGACCAGTGAGTGATTGGCATTTTAGTTCTAAAACCTCCCATGTTCATCATATCCTGAGGGTCTGTATCATGATCATGTTTTTTGTGTAAAGCATGATGCATGGAATGAATAACCGAACCTGATCCATAAAACAAATTGGCTTTAAACATTGCATGCGTCAGCAAGTGAAAAAAAGCTGCTGTATAAACTCCTGTCCCAACAGCTAAAATCATATACCCGAGCTGACTTACAGTGGAATATGCTAACACTTTTTTTATATCTCTTTGTGTGATTGCAATACTTGCGGCAAACAAGGCAGTAAAGCCTCCAACATAAGCAACAACTAGAAGAGCATCTGGAGTTAAAATTGGAAAAATTCTAACCGAAAGATATACGCCAGCTGCAACCATAGTAGCAGCATGCATTAAAGCTGAAACAGGAGTTGGACCCTCCATAGCATCTGGAAGCCATATATGAAGTGGGAATTGGGAAGATTTACCCATGGCCCCCATAAATAAACCGACGCCAGCAAGAGTCAAAGTAGTACCAGTAATCATTTCCGATGCAACACCATTAAAGATATCACCAAATGCAAAAGAACCTATGGCATTGTAAATAAGCATAATTCCAATAAAAAAGCCAATATCCCCTACTCTATTGGTAAGGAAAGCTTTTTTACTTGCATCTGCAGCAGAATCTTTCTCAAACCAATGACCGATAAGAAGATAGGAGCTAACACCAACTAGTTCCCAAAACATGTACATGGATATTAAATTATTTGCAAGAACAATACCATTCATAGAAAAAGTAAAAAGTCCTAAATACGCAAAATAGCGAGAATAACGAATATCTCCTTTTAGGTATTCTGTTGAAAAGAGATGAGTACAAGTAGAAATTAGAGTAACCACCAAAAGCATTATGATGGTCAAATTATCCACCAGAAAACCTAACCTAATTTTGAATTCACCCATATCAAACCAAGTAAATGAAGCTTCCTCTTTGAAATTAGGATCATAGCTTGAGATCATCGAAAAAAACATGATTATGGCCAACACTAGAGAAGTCATAATTGCTAGGATAGAAACCCAATCACCTTGCCTAGGGAGTTTTTTACCAAAAAATATTTGTATTACAAAAGCCAGTAGCGGTAGAAATAAAATAAACAATGAATAATCAATGAACATATGTTTATTCCTTCATCATTGCTGCATCATCAACATTAATCGTATGCAGATTATTATATATGTTAATTACAATAGCTAAGGCCACAGCAGCTTCAGCAGCTGCTAACACAATTACAAACAGACTAAATATGTGACCATCCATATTCATTCCCCCAAATCGAGAAAAGGCAACAAAATTTAAGTTAGCAGCATTTAAAATCAATTCCACGCCCATCAAAACAGCAATACCATTCCTTCTTGTCATTACAGCAAAGGTGCCAAGAGAAAAAAGGATGGCTGAGATATAAAGATAATTATTTAATTGATCCACTAAGTAGCTTCCCTTGATAAAAGAGCTGCACCAATAAGAGCGCCAAGCAACAACAGAGATATAGCTTCAAATGGTAAAAGATACTTGCTCAAAAGAAGAGTTCCAATCGCATGAACAGTGCCTGAGGGCTCTGAGGATTCAATCTGCAACCAAGGCGTTTTGGAGATCACAAGCGAAATTAGGATCATTAACCATAATGCAATTACCGCACCGACGCCCTGTTGGACATTAGTTTGGGATAAACGCACAGAAGAAATTTTGTTGGTGAGCATAATTCCAAAAATTATTAGAACATTTATGCCGCCTATGTAAACGAGAAGTTGAATACCAGCAATAAAATCAGCCCAAAGAAAAATATAAAGTCCTGCAACACCAAAAAGAGCAAAAAGCAATGCAATAGCAGAATAAAGCAATTGGTTATTTAATACCACAAAAGATGCAGATATAATAGTAAACGCTGCAAGAAGCCAAAAAACAATTTCAGCTAAAGGCATAATTAAGCTTCTGCCTCTCGATTACTTAACATTTCTTGTAGACCATCTTTTGTACCTGGCTTGGAAAAATGATATATCAAATCAGTACGCTCTGGCTCAGAGAATTCGTAATCAATTGAATGTCTGCTTTCATTAGGTCCTCCTGTCATAAAAATACATTCTTCAGGGCAAGGGTACGTACACAAATTACAATAGCAACACTCAGACATATCAATGTCAAACCTTGTTACCACAAGAGCTTTTTTAGTACTATTAGAAGTAATACCTACATGATTAATGTCTTTTATATCCTCGCCTCTGCTAGGAGATTTTTCCGTCTCAATTTTAATGCAATCAACAGGACATGCTCTTTCACATTTTAAGCACCCTATGCAATCATCGATATCTACATGTAACCTTGACCTAATCACATTGTAGCTACCGTGTTCAAAACCAATAGTTCTTTCAGGTCTTGGCCATCTTTCTTCAGGGTATTGCAAGGTTGCAATGCCTTTTTTTGCTCGAAACAAATGATTTATTGTTAAATACATGCCGCTTAAAATTGCAGTTGTTGAATTATAGATATCAGCAAAATACTTTACCATTAGATTAACCTCTTAAAACTGTCCAAATTGAAACACCAAAAATATTAAATAGACCAATTGGAATAAACACTTTCCAACACAAATGCATAAGCTGGTCAACTCGTAACCTTGGGACAGTCCATCGAACCCAAATCATGATAAACACTAAAAAGAATGCCTTGCTTATCATCCAAAAAACACTCCATGCAGGAGTGTTTAAAAAATTTGGAAATGGACTTTGCCAACCGCCTAAAAATGCGGTAGACGCAACTGCACTTATTACAAACATGTTTACATACTCGCTTAGGAAAAAGAATGCATAACGTGCTCCAGAATATTCTGTGACAAATCCAGCAACTAATTCTGACTCAGATTCTGGAAGGTCAAAAGGAGTTCTATTTGTTTCAGCAAGAGCACTTATAAAGAAAATGATAAAAGCTATAGGCATAAAAGGATTATCAAAAATTATCCAATTAAACATACCTCCTGATTGATATGAAATGATTTCCTGCATACTTAAAGAACTAGCCAAAAGTATCACGACTATTAGGGATAAGCCTGCCGGTATTTCGTAGCTAATTATCTGTGCTGCAGAACGCATTCCTCCATAAAGAGCCCATTTATTGTTTGACGACCACCCAGCTAAAATCAAAGCTATAACCGCTAGACTACCTACACCTAAAATGTAAAAAATACCAATGTTCATATCACTAATTATAATTGCCTCGCCAAACGGTATAGCGATTATTCCTACAAACATCCCTATAAAAATCAGAAATGGAGCAAGGATAAAAAGAGGACGATCTGCAGTTGCTGGAATAATATCCTCTTTAAAAAATAAGTGCAATCCATCAGCTACAGGCTGCAAGAAACCCCATTTACCAGCATGAAAACCATAACCTTGTCCCATCGGTCCTGTTTTATCCTGAATAAAAGAAGAAACTTTTAATTCTGCATAAATAACACCAAATCCATAAACAGTTATAAAGCCAAATAATGCAAAAAAGGGTAACAACATAGCTAAAATCAATAAAAAATCATTGCCCAAAAAACCTGGCAACAAATCAATCATAAAATTATAAATAAAATCAACAGTCATCTATCTATCTCTCCTAAGACAATGTCCAGGCTCCCTAGGATTGCTAAAACATCAGATAATAACCATCCTGCCCCTATCTCATCAATGACAGAAAGAGCTGTAAAAGCAGGAGAACGCATTTTTAAGCGATATGGAATGGGAGAACCATCACTTTCAATATAATAACCTAAATCACCACGCGGCGTCTCAGTTCGAGAATAAATCGAACCTTTTGGCGGCCTTAGTTTTTTTGGAAGTGATTGGTGCACATCGCCATCTTTTGGCATACTTGCAAGTGCTTGCCTTATAATTTTTACACTTTCACGTATTTCTAGTATTCTAACATAAAATCTATCCCAGCAATCACCAACAGTACCTTTAATACCTTCACCTATTGGAATATCAAACTCGAAACGATCGTAAATGGAGTATGGATCATTTTTTCTTAAATCCCAATTTACTCCTGAGGCTCTAAGGTTAGGGCCTGTGACTCCATAACTAATAGCCACATCTTTTGGCATAACACCTATATCAGCTGATCTCTCAACTAAAATTTTATTGTGAGCAAGGATATTCTCAAGCTCATCAACTTTTGGCTCAAAATAGTCTAAGAACTCATAGGTCGATTCAACAAAACCATTAGGAATATCATGACTTAGACCACCTACCCACATATAATTATATAATAACCTAGCTCCACATGTAAGTTCAAATAAATCTAGGATTCTTTCTCGATCTCTAAGCGCCCACAAGAAAGGAGTAAAAGCACCCAAATCAAGTCCAAATACGCCAGTGCACAAAAGATGACTAGCGATACGCTGAAGTTCGGCCATGACTACTCTTATGTGCTCAACTCTATCATTAACTTTAATGTCCATTAACTCTTCCATAGCAACAACATACCCGAAGTTCATAGACATAGAGGACAAATAATCGCAACGATCTGTAAAA
>ENA-OSEY01002932-OSEY01002932.1-marine-metagenome-genome-assembly--contig:-NODE-2932-length-10709-cov-4.725075_pt1 | contig 10709 bp, 10 predicted proteins | sample MGYA00248465_ERZ534230 | MGnify/ENA primary metagenome ERZ534230 (study PRJEB26409, sample SAMN06344110) | marine metagenome | isolation source: Sea water from surface | place: Atlantic Ocean:Southern... | reverse complement strand
ATGACGTTGTAATAGTTGGTGGTGGAATAATTGGAGCTGCAACTGCTTATTTTTTATCTAAAGAGGGTAGAAAAGTAAAAGTAATAGAAAGAGACCCAACATACAAAACTGCATCTTTTCCACTTTCGTTGGGTGGTTTTAGAAGACAATTTTTTCAAAAGGAAAATATTTTACTTGGAAAATTTGCAAGAGAATTTATTTTTCAAATTCCAGAATTACTAAAAACGGAAAAAAATCCCAAGCCCACAGCTAGCATGGTTACTAATGGATACTTGCTTATGTTTGGCTCAGAACACGCAGATGAACAATATAAAGCTCTAGAAAATCACAAAGCATGTGAAGCAGGAACAAAAAATATTAAAGGATCTGAATTAACAAAATTTTTTCCATATATAAATAGCGAAGGTATAGAAACTGCTACCTTTACTGATAATCAAAGTGAAGGCTGGATTGACCCATTTATGTTTCATAGTGCTTTAAAAAGTAAAGCAATGGAACTTGGCGCAGAGTTTGTCAAAGGAGATGTTAAATCACTTTCTGAGATAAAAGCTAAAACAATTATTTCTGCAGCAGGATGTTGGACTAAAGAACTTTTAGAAGATATTCCTGTTGAACCACAAAAACACACTGTCTTTAGAGTTAAATGTCCAAAACATATTCCAGAAATGCCATTAACTGGAGATTTGACCACTGGAGTTTATTGGAGACCTGAAGGTAAAGAATATTTAGCAGGTTCACCAAAATCAATTTTTGATGCTGAAGACCTTGAGCCGGCATGGGATGATTTTGAGGAACTTGTTTGGCCAGCATTAGCTAAAAGAATACCTGCAATGGAAGAATTAAAATTAACTGGAGGTTGGGCAGGATATTATGATTGTAATCGACTAGATAATAATGCGGTTGTTGGAAAACATCCGAAATTTGAAAATGTTTATTTGGCAACAGGTTTTACAGGAAGAGGGCTAATGCAAGCCCCAGGCATTGGTAGAGCATTAACAGAATTGATTACAACTGGAGCTTATCAATCAATTGATATCTCGAACATGGCTGTTGAAAGAGTTTTGGGAAAACAAGCCAGACACGAACCATATGTCCTTTAATTAGGTTCCACAAAAAGTTTGATAATTTTCATCTGATTGAGAGGGTATTTGATATTCAGTGATATGTTTTTGGTCAGTATAAGGACTACTTAAAATTTTTAAAAAATTATTTATTGGTTCGAAATTCCCTTGATTTGCTTTTTTTAAGGCATCTTCGACAATGTGATTTCTTGGAATTACAATAGGGTTAACACTTCTCATTAAGTTTATGTATTTTTCTGAAGAACTATTTTGACTTAATCTTTCCTGCCATCTTTTTTTCCAGTCACTAAATTCATTATTCTCGTAAACAATATCGTTTTGGGTTTGAAAATTCATTAAATGGCAAAATGTATTTGTATAATCAACTTTATTCTGGTGCATCCAAGTAAGTAAGTCTAAAATTAAAAACTTATCTTTCTCATCCTCATCAGCTAAGCCTATCTTGTTTCTCATCATGCCCAACCATTTTTCCTCATATTTTTTTTCAAAAGTATCAATTACTTCAGTTGCTAATTTAATAGCTTTATCTTGATCTCCATCTATCAAAGGTATCAAACACTCAGCAAACCTTGAAAGATTCCATTTTGTTATGATTGGCTGATTACAATAAGCATATCTTCCCAACTTATCAATCGAGCTGAATACTGTTTTTGGATCATAAATATCCATAAATGCACATGGCCCGTAATCAATAGTCTCTCCAGCAATACTCATATTATCAGTATTCATTACGCCATGAATAAAACCAACCCTCATCCAGTTTACAACTAGTTCAATTTGTTTATTTAAAACAACATTTAAAAGATCTAAGGCTTGATTTTTTGAACTTTCAATCTCTGGATAATGTCTTTTGATTACATATTCAAATAACATCTCTAACTCACCTTTTTTATTTCTTGCAGCAATATACTGAAAAGTTCCAACTCTAATATGGCTTGATGCTACTCTCGTGAGTATGGCACCTTCTAATTGGGTCTCTCTAATCACTTTTTCACCAGTTTTTGCAACTGCTAAACTTCTTGTCGTTGGTATGTTTAAGAAATGCATCGACTCACTAATTATATATTCCCTCAACATGGGTCCTAAAGCTGCTCTTCCGTCCCCGTTTCTTGAAAAAGCAGTTTTTCCTGAGCCTTTAAATTGAATATCATATCTGTGATTACTTTTAGATATGTGTTCTCCAATTAGAACTGCTCTTCCATCACCAAGCATTGTAAAATGTCCAAATTGATGACCTGCATAAGCTTGAGCTATTGACCTAGAATCATTTGGTAATTCATTACCAGAAAATAGAGCTGATAATTTAGCTTGATCCAAACCTGAAAAGTCCAAATTAAGATCTTCGGCTAAGGATTTATTAAGCATAACTAGTTCAGGATTTTTAACTTTTACTGGATTAATTTTTTCTCTAAATGGGTCTGGCAATCTGGAGTAGGTATTATCAAAATTCCAATTAATATTATTCTTCATTAAATCCTACATTTTCCAAATTCTGTTTAAAATTTCTTCCCTTCGACAAGCTTTTTTATATTTTAAATAATTTAACAAATATTCTTTATAGTAGTTTTGATGACGATCCTCTGCAATATAAAATTTTTCAAATTTTCTTACATAGGTAACAATTTTTTTATTAAATTGTTTTTCTAATTTTTTAATGTCTTTTTCAATTAAGTCTTTTTCTTTGTCGTTTGTGAAAAATGCTACAGATCTATAGCTATAACCCTTGTCACAGAATTGTCCGAAAGAGTCAAATGGATCAATATTTTTCCAAAAATTTTCTAGTAACTTCTCAAAAGATATTAAATTTTTATCATAAATCACTTCTATAACTTCAAAATGACCCGTGTTACCATAAGTAACTTCCTTATATGTTGGATTTTTAGTTTTTCCACCTGAGTATCCTGAAATCACTTCTTCAACACCACTCAGTTTTTCAAAAGACTCCTCCATGCACCAAAAACATCCACCTGCAAAATATGCTTTATTCTTTTCTGTTGCCAATACAGAGCTAGAAATTATTAAACTTAATAATATAAATATGAAAGATCTCATTATCATGAGACTTATACAAAAAAGACAGATTGAGTCTATATCATTAAAGGTAGCTACTTTAAGTAGCTTACCTTTAATAATTTTAGAATTTTTTATTTTTTCTTATATTTAGCTGCTTCCTCAGAACCACCAGTAGCAGATCCTTTACTATAAGAGTGAGCACCCATTCCAGCTAATTGTCCATCTTTTACAATTAAATACTGGTTTCTTATTTCTTTACCTTCGAAAAAACACTCCAAAATTTCTCTTACACCATCTGCATATCTTGCTTGAGCAGATAAAGATGTTCCTGATGTATGTGGTGTCATTCCGTGATTAGGCATACTTCTCCAGACGTGATCATTCGGAGCTGGCTGAGGAAACCAAACATCACCGGCATAACCACTTAGTTGTCCACTTTTTAATGCTTTTGCAATTGCTTCACGATTGCAAATTTTTCCTCTTGCTGTGTTAACAATGTATGCACCTTTTTTCATTTTACTAATCATTGCATCATCAAATAAATTTTCAGTTTCTGGATGAAGTGGACAATTTATTGTCACTACATCACAAACTTTAACCATTGACTCTACAGATTCATGAAATGTAAGATTAAGTTCTTTTTCAACAGCATCAGGTAATTTGTGTCTGTCAAAGTAATGTAAATGAACGTCAAAAGGTTTCATTTTTCTTAACGCATCAAGTCCAATTCGACCTGCAGCTACTGTTCCTATATGCATACCTTCTACATCATATGATCTTTGTACTGCATCTGCGATATTCCAGCCACCCTCATTAACAATTCTATGTTGGTTATGGTAATCTCTAACCATAGAAACAATCATCATTACTATATGCTCAGCAACAGATCTTGAGTTACAGAATGTTACCTCTACAACATCAATTTTATTATCCATTGCAGCTTGTAAATCGACATGGTCTGATCCTATCCCTGCTGTAATTGCCATTTTCAAATTTTTAGCTTTAGCTATTCTCTCTTTTGTTAAATAATATGGGAAAAATGGTTGTGAAATAACAATATCAGCATCTACAATGTGTTTATCAGCTTCACATCCGTCACCATCTTTACTATTTGTAACAACAAATTCATGACCATTACTTTCTAAGAATTTTCTTAATCCCAATCCTCCTGAAACACAGCCTAGTAACTCACCAGGCGTGAAGTCTCTACCTTTAGGTGAAGGTAATGTCATTCCATCAGGATACTTATCTAATTTTGGTAAATCTCCCAAAGGATATGATTTTGGCATACCTCCTTTAGGGTCATCGTATAATACACACAATATCTTCATTTACTCTCCTATGTAATTAAAAGTGTTAATTTTAAAAGGCATCTAACATTATTTTTAAGGCTCAAGCAAATAAATTATTTCTTAGCAGGATACGTTTTTTTGAGAATAAATCGATTAATTGCAATAGCAGAAATAATAATTATTAAAGACCCGCTTATAACAGGACTTAATAAGTAATCAAAAGAGACGCTACCAATTATAACTATAATGGGATTTCCACCTGCAGGAGGATGGGTTACATTTAATAAAATCATAAAACCAACCCCAAAACCAACTGCTAAGGGAATGATAATATAAATTGGAAATGGAACAAAATTTAAAAAGATTAACCCGATAGCGGTTGTTATGAAATGACCAAAGAAAACGTTCTTTGGTTGAGCGAAAGGACTCTCAGGATATCCATAAAGAAGAACCATTGACGAGCCAAAAGAAGCTAATAAAAATACACCATACACAGTTTTATAAGTTAACAAAGTTAATATACTGATAGTAATAAACGAAAATAAACCAGCTAAAAAAGACTTCTTCAAATTTGTCATTTAAATTTTACTCACTAGTATCTTCTTTAAAGCTTTAAATGGAAGCAATATACAGTCTTTTCTTGAAAGGTTTTTTTGTTTGAATAGTTTTTTGAAAGACGAGCACTTACTTTTATAATTTTCATTATTTCCTTTAAGATATAATTCTACCTCATCACAAAGTTTATAAATTTTCACTTTTTTTTGATTAATTGACATTTTAGAAAGTAAACTTGCAGATGCTTGACAATAAATACAAGCATTTCCTTGATAACCAAAATCAACAATTTTATTTTTTTTTATTATTAATTTAATCTGTATTTCATCCCCACACATTGAATTTTTTAGCTTTGAAAAGTGGGTATGATTTGAAATATTTTTATTATTTTCAGTGAAAGATGCAATTTTTAGTATTTCTAAGTCCATTAAAATCTTTAATTAATCTAATTAATTTACAACCTATCATACAACTGAAGAGAGTAAAATATATTCTATTTTATCTGATCAAAAATATGGATCATATCTCAAGTTTTTTTTCAAATTTAATTGAATAATTTATTTTGTTGTAGTTCAATCTAATTGCAATTAAATATTAGTTATGGTCGAGCTTAAAAACGAAAAAATTGCTATTCCAGTAGTTCTTTTTGCTGGCTTACTTTGGTCTTTTGGTCCATTAGTTGTTAGATACATGAATGATCCTCACATGGTGCCTTGGCAGTATATATTTGGAAGAGGTTTAACAATTTTTATTCTTTTAAATTTATATCTATATTTTGAAGAGGGAATGAATTTTTACAAAAATTATAAAAAAATTGGAAAATCTGGATTAATTGGTGGTTTGGGTCTTGGTATTGCAATGATTTCTTTCATTTATTCGATAACGAATACAAGTGCAGCTATTACTCTTTTATGTTTAGCGGCCATGCCTTTTTTTACAGCTTTATTAGCCTTCTTGTTTTTGAAAGAAAAAATTTCATTGAGTGTTTGGATTTCAATATTCATTGCAACTGTAGGAATTATTATTATGGCGCTTGGTAATACAGAAAAAAATTCTTTGATAGGTTTTATTTTTGGAATAACTTCATCAGTTGGGTTTTCAGTATTTTCAGTCACACTAAGATGGAGAAAAGAAACACCTAAATTCACTACTGTAGCAGTTGCAGGCTTATTTTGTTTTGTATTAGCAGCTCTTATGATTTTAATTAAGAATCAACCTTTTTTTTCTACAAGTTATAATAGTACCATGTTTTCGTTACACGGTACTTTGGTGTGTCTTGGATTAATTCTTTATTCGATTGGATCTAAAGCGATTCCTGCAGCAGAATTAACATTATTATCTTTGACAGAGGTTATTGGTGGAATTTTTTGGGTCTGGTTACCTTTATTTGGTATCAATGAAATTCCATCCTCTAACACAATCATTGGTGGATTTTTCCTTTTTGTGTCACTTTTTTATTACAGTCTTATTATGAGATGGAATAAAAGACATATTGCTTTAAATTAGAACTATAAATTTATGGAAAGACCTGATTTTTTTAATTCAAAAATGAAAATAAGATAAATTATAATTTTTCTAAAAGAATATAATTTAAAAATTAATATGAGTGATAATAAAATAATTGTTAATAGTTGGAATGAGTGGGATCCATTAAAGCATGTAATCGTCGGTAGGGCTGATGGTACCTGTATTCCAGCACCAGAGCCTGCATTAGATGCCAAGGTTCCAGAAGATTCAGATATGCGAGGTAAATTTGGTCCAAGAACCAAAGATACTGTAGACAAAGCAAATCAATTACTAGATGATTTTTCTGATATTTTAAAAAAAAGAGGAATTAGAGTAGACCGACCATTGCCAATCGATTTTAATCAAAAAACATCTACTCCAGATTGGGAAGCGGAAACAATGTTTGGGTGCATGCCACCAAGAGATGTTTTATTGACAGTAGGAAATGAAATTTTAGAGGCAACAATGAGTTATAGATGTAGATGGTTTGAATATCTTTGTTATAGGCCTTTATTAAAAGAATATTATAACTCAGATTCTAACATGAGACATGAGTCTGCTCCAAAACCTAGATTAACGGACGCAGATTATAGAAAGGATTATTTGTCTGATAAAATAGGAATTCAAAAAAGACTTCAGTGGACTGAAGATAAATTTTTTGTAACTACAGAAGAAGAGCCATTGTTTGATGCTGCTGACGTATTAAGATTTGGTAAAGACTTAGTAGTGCAACATGGTTTTACAACAAATTTAAAAGGAATTGATTGGTTAAAAAGACATTATAAAGATCATAGGGTTCATGCAGTAAATTTTCCTGGAGATCCTTATCCTATACATATTGATGCAACATTTACACCAATTAAAGAAGGTTTGATCATAAACAATCCGCAAAGAAGACTTCCTAAGGAGCAGAGAAAATTATTTGAAAATAATGGTTGGGAAATAATTGATGCAGCACAACCTGCCCATAATGAACCACCGCCACTTTGTTATTCTTCGGTTTGGCTTTCGATGAATGTCTTAGTTTTAGATCCAAAGACAGTGTGTGTTGAAAAAAGTGAAAAGTATCAAGCAGATCAACTTGACAAATTAGGAATGGAAGTAATCCCAGTTGAGTTGAGGGATGCTTATGCATTTGGTGGGGGACTTCACTGTTGCACAGCAGATGTTTATAGAGAAGGTGAACTTAAAGACTATTTCCCTAAGCAGTAATTCTAACTTGGATTTTCTTTTAAAAAATTTATATATTCTATGACTTCATTGTATTTCTCGTCTGGAATATCTTTATAACTTTGACAAAATTTAGTTTTTATACAAATTGCAACATGGGCATAAGGATTTCTTCCTTTAGGATGATTTGGATGTTCTGGTAATTGTCCTTTTAGGAAATCACCAGCTTCTTGAATTACTTTCCATAATTTGATTGCATTTTCCTTATTCATAAAAAAACTATAATTATTTTGAACAATAATTGTCTAATTTGTTTAAATTTAAAAAAATATTAATTTTCTTTAGATTTATCTATATTAAAATTCTCTAAATTAACTGATGAGCTTGATGGATTTTTTTCAATTTCCTCGAACCTTGCTCTTTTTTCCATTTCCTTTTGAATAAGCCTTTGTTCTCGTCTAATTTCTTGTTGTTCTTTTAGTTTTTGCTCCCTATCAAATTTTTCTTCCCATTCTTTAATTTTTACATATTCAAGCTCTTTTTGTTTTTCTTCCTCTTCTTTGAGTAATTTTAACTCTTTATTCTTACGTCTTTGTTCTCTCAATTCCTTGTTTTTTTGCTCTTCCTCTCTTACTTTTAAATCAATATCTTTTCTATTTTGTTCTTCTTCTCTAATTTTAATCTGTTTTTCTTTCTCTCTTAATTCTTTAGCTGCTAAAACCAATTCTTCATCTTTTTTAATCAATCTTTCAGTTTCGATTTTTTGTTTTTCTTCTTTTAATTTTATTTCTTTTTCTCTAATCCGAAGTTCGTCCTCATTTAATTTAATTTTGTTACTTTCTTTATTTAATCTATCCTCCCAGAGTTTTAATTCTTTCTTTTCTTTCTGAAGAGAGTTTCTTTCCTCAAGTTTTTGTAATTTGATTGCTTTGATCTTATTTAATTCTTTATTTTTTTTGTAATTTGATAACGCGCTACTTATTGAACTGGTTGTAAATGTAGCAATCTTTGCTAACCCAGTAGCTTTTCTTTTTTTTTTAATTTTTTTTTTCTTAAGTGGCATTTTTAACTTTTTTTATTTCACTAGAGAAATGACAATTATTCAATAAAAATCTTAATTAAATTGAGTGATATTGTTTAAATTGGGTTACAACCTGAAAGCGATTATCTTAATAAGCTTGTTCGTCTATTTTATCATCATCAACTTCTTTTTTGTATTTAACGCCTTTTCTTTCAAGTATTTCTTTAACTTTTTCTGAGTATGGTTCCTCTATGTGTTCAGTAGTCGGGTTTAGTTCTATCCCAGCTGGAGTAATTGTGTGAGGCATAGCGACAAATTGAGAGTCTGGATTATCAACTGATTTTCTAATTTTCATTCTGTAAATTCCAAACAGACCAATAGAGGTATGAAAAATAAAAAGAAATACAAAAAAACCATTTGGCCCAGTAAGATCCATAAAAATAGAACACAAAAATGGACCACTCATTGCACCTAATCCAAACGCAAACTGAAGCCCAGCACCAGCAGCAACAAATTTATCTTTTGAAATAAAGTCATTTGTGTGAGCTAATATTAACGAAAACATTGGCAAACTACAAAATGAAAAAAGAATAAAGAATAAGTAAAACCATGTTTTACTTGTTGCAAGACCATCTGGTAAATACATCTGTCCTGAAACGAATATTGCTACAATTGCAAATATCGCTGCTCCAAAAGTTGAAAAAACAATTACTTTTCTTCGATCATAAATATCTGAAACTTTGCCAACAGGAAATTGAGCGACTGCACCCGACACAGCTAAAAGAAAAGTTACAATTGAAATCTCTAATATTGTAAAGTTCATTGAAGTTGCATAAACGGCTAACAGTGTGAATAGAGCAGATTGAATTGTACCATAAAAAAGAGAGCTGATAATACCAAATGGAGAAGCCTCATATAATTCTTTCAAGCTCATTGCTTGTATTTTTTTAAAATTTGGAGGTTTCTTTTTTGTTAGCAATATTGGAATAAGAGCAGCTGAAGTAATTACAGAAACTAATATAAAAGGTTGAAAATTTTTAGGACTACTAAAATTCAATAAAAACATTCCTACACCCATGGTTCCGTAAAGTATGACCATATAAATAGAGAGAACACTTCCTCTATTTTTATTACTTGATCTGTCATTTAACCAACTCTCAGCAACTGTGTAAATACAAACCATGCTTATACCTGTAAGTATTCTCAATAAAAACCAAACAAAAGGATGAATTATAATTGAGTGAATTAAAACAACCAATGAAGCTAAAGATGCAAAAGCTGCAAAAACTCTAATATGACCAACTCTTGAAATTATGTTTGGAATAGTAGCTGCACCTATGAAATATCCAATGAAATAACCAGACATCATAAACCCAGTTGCAGTTAAACTAAATTCTTCTTGTACAGCTCTTACCCCAAGTAATGATCCTTGGAAACCATAAGCCATCATTATGAAACCCATCCCTAAAAACAAGGCCCAAGAATTCTTTAAAACTTTATTCATAAAAATTGCGCTAATTATCCGCCATCTATTATTAAATCAAGACTTAATTGTGATGGTAATTAAGATTTCTTTAATTTCAAAAAAGAGTGAATAGCGATTGTTGTAATTATGATAGCACCACCCTGAAGTGTTTCAATACTAGGCTGTTCTTTAATAACAAACCAAACCCATATTGGGCCAATAATTGTCTCTAATAAGAAGAATAGATTTACCTCAGCAGCTGGTATAAATCTTGGAGCAATAGTTACTAAAACGAATGGTATTGCTACACAAAGAATACACATTAAAGGTACAATAATTAAGTCTTTTTCTACTAGGGCAAAGCTTTCAATGAAAAACAGGGCAAAAGTAGCAACAAATAATTTACCCACAACTGCAGCTGGAACTAAATTTTTGGATTTAGCAGATCTGATTGTGACAGCACCTACAGCAAGACCAATAGCAGTGACAAACCCTAGTATATCACCATAAAAATTACCAAGCTTAAGGGAGTCAAAGAAAATATAGACAATTGCAGCAAAAGTAACAATTATCGAAATCCACGTCTTTCTATCAGGAGGTTCTTT
>ENA-OSEY01002931-OSEY01002931.1-marine-metagenome-genome-assembly--contig:-NODE-2931-length-10717-cov-2.253947_pt1 | contig 10717 bp, 9 predicted proteins | sample MGYA00248465_ERZ534230 | MGnify/ENA primary metagenome ERZ534230 (study PRJEB26409, sample SAMN06344110) | marine metagenome | isolation source: Sea water from surface | place: Atlantic Ocean:Southern... | reverse complement strand
TGAGAAGTCATGAATTAAAAACCAAAAAATATATTATCAACCCCGTGATAATACATGCTAGTCCGAGTATTCTCAATGACTTATCTTTCATTTCTGAAATGTAGTATAGCGTCTCTTTGAATTTCTTAGGATAAATTAATGGAATTATACCCTCTATGATTAATATAAATGCAACAACTAGTAATAGTATCTGTAAACTAGTTATTTTTTGACACCGTCTGTATCATTAAAGTATTTAAAGAAATCAGAGTCAGGCTGAAGAAGTATCATGTTACTTTTATCGTTAAATGTAGATTTGTAAGCTTCTAAACTTCTATAAAAAGAATAAAATTCAGGGCTAGCAGAAAAAGCATTTGCATATATTTGTGTTGATTGTGCGTCACCCTCACCCTTTATTTCCTGTGATTTTTTATAAGCCTCAGCAATTATAGTTTCAGATTCACGCTCTGCTAATGATGTTATACCTTTTGCTTCTTCTTTGCCTTTTGATCTGAAGGATTTTGCAACGGTAGCTCTTTCTTTTACCATTCGGGCATAAACTGAATTACTTACTTCATCTGGAAGATCCACTTTTTTAAGCCTAACGTCAACTACAGTAATTCCAAGAGCTTGAGATAGTTGATTCGCACCCTGTGTGACTTTAGCCATTATTTCCGTTCTATCACCAGAAACAACATCATTTACAGTTCGTTTACTAAACTCACTTTTTGTTAAATCATTTACAATCTGAGACAACCTATTAACTCCTATTCTCTCATCACCTTTTGATGATCTATAGAAGTTTCTTGGATCAGATATTTTCCATTTTACAAAAGAGTCTACAATCACATTTTTTTTCTCACTAGTAAGAAATTGTTCTGGTTTTGAATCCATAGTTAATATTCTAGAGTCATATTTTTTGACATTGTTAAGAAAAGGAATCATAAAATATAAACCTGGCTCATCGTAGGATGATACAATTTCACCGAGTCTAAATTTAATTACCACTTCCCTTTCATCAACGATGAATGTTGCTGAAAAGGCTATTAATACAAGTGCAAGTAGTGCTGTGAGTATATTTCTATTATTCATTGTATAAATCCCTTTTACGTAGATTAAAGTTATTTTTATTACTGGTTATTCTGTCCATAATAGATGTATTATCAACTCCAGTAGTAGACTGATTACCCCCATCTTGATTTGCAATTTTTGGCTGATTTCGATTGATAAGTTGATCGAGTGGTAAGTACATCATATTATTACCCCCCTCTACATCTATCATTACCTTACTGCTATTGGATAAAACTGATTCTACTGCCTCTAGATACAGTCTTTCTTTAGTCACCGCCGGTGCTTTTTTGTACTCGCTGTATAATTGAGTAAATCTTGATGCCTCACCTTCAGCTGCGTTAATAAGCTTGACTTTGTAAGCAATGGCTTGTTCTAACATTTGTTTTGCTTGACCTCGTGCTAACGGTATTATCTCATTTCTATACGCCTCAGCTTCATTTATATAACGTTGCTCATCTTCACGTGCTTTTATAGCATCAGAGAATGCATCTTGTACCTGCTCAGGTGGCTGTGCCTCAAGTATATTAAGAGATTGTACATTTACGCCTGCCCCATAGGAATCTAAAACGTTTTGAAGAAGACCTTTCGTATCCTCTGCTACTTTAGTTCTTCCCTCTGTTATTATAAAGTCCATAGTATTTTGTCCCATCACTTCCCTGATAGCACTCTCACCAGCTTGTGAGACTGTAATATCTGGTTCTCTCAAGTTAAAGATGAAGTCACTTGCATCCTTTATATCGTATTGAATAGCGAAGCTGATGCTCACAATGTTCTCATCCTCAGTAAGCATCACTGCTTTCTGCTGAACAGATCTAATTTTACTCACATCTACTATTTCAACTGACTGTATAAATCTTGGAATCCAATGTGGACCTGGCATTGTTATTTCGTTGAAGCTTCCAAACTGAAGTACAACTCCTCGCTCTCCATCATTTACAATATATATACCTGATAGAAAATAGATGGCTAGAATTATTGCAGATAATAGTCCAGCGCTTTTCTTAGGAGACGGCGGAACGGAACTACCTGACCCTAAGAGGTCATCGATTGTTTTTTTAAAATCTTTAAATACCCCATCTAAACTAGAGTTGTTCTTGTTTCTACCCCAAGGGTCTTTGTTACCAGGTTCATTCCATGCCATATAAATTTCTCCTGAGTAAATGATATACCATTGGAATCAGAGCATCAATTCTATATTACTTTAATTTACGGATATTAATTTAGTGAGTTGATGACAAACTTTGATAAGTCATCGTAATCTATTTGTGGATAGTCCACGGTGAAATTTATTTTGAACTTATTTTTCCATGTAATTTGTCTTTTAGCGAGCTGTTGGGTCGATAAGGATATCGTGTCCGCAAGACCATTTAGATCAATATTATGATTCAGATAATCAATAGTTTCCTTATACCCAATAGCCTTCATAGATTGGCTATCCTCAGTTAGGTTATATTTAGTAATCAATTGTTGAACTTCCTTAACTAGTCCTCTTCGTAACATTTCTTCAGTTCTCTTCGATATGCTCTCTCTCAGCAAATTTCTGTCTTTAATATCAATAAAAATAACGTTAATTTTAATGTCTTTTTGGTTATATAGTCCTGTGTATTTATTACTTCTGTTATGGTTTGCAATTGATCTTTCCAGTAATTTTTCTAAGCGATACCTATCATTACAATTTATCTTTTCTACAGGTATAGATATATCAGATTTGAATGCATCATAAATTTCTCCGTAAGAGTATTTGCCTAGGATATATTTTATTAAATCAATGTCAGATTTAATTAAGTTATAGTCAAGTGTTAATCCATTCAATAATTGATATACATACATCATTGTACCTCCTACAATCAATGGATATTTATTATTAGATATAATAGCTCTAATAGATAAGCTTACATCTGAACAGAATTTAGATACATTGTAATTTTTATCCGGCTCAATTTTATCTATTAGATAATGTTTAGTACTCTTCAAATCAATATTACTTGGTTTTGCTGTTCCAATATCTAGACCTTTATATATAGAATATAAATCTGCGTTAATTATTTCAAAAGGAAAATCTTTTGATAACTTCATTGAAAGCTTAGATTTACCAGAGGCAGTAGGGCCAAGAAGAATAAAGACTTTATGCATCGGTATCATCGATAGAAATCAATCTATATTGGTCTATTATTTCAAAAGAAATAATGAAATTGGCATTAATCAATTTTTGCGGAATAATCTCTGGCCATTCGATAAAATGTACTGCTTCAGTCTCTAAATTATCGTAGAATCCGATTTCATCAAGCTCTGACACATTGTTTATTCTATATAAATCATAATGAAATATTAAATTTTCTTTTACATTGTAGGTGTTAATAATTCCAAATGTTGGGCTATTAACGTTATTAAATTTATATTTATAAGATAATAGTTCTTTTACAAAGGTAGTTTTACCACTGCCTAATTGACCTTTCAAAAGGACAATAGTTTTTTTACCAAAATTTAAATTCAGTTCTCTAAATATCGGTGGATAATTTTTGATAAAAGGAACAAGGTAGTTTCTATTTCTCATATGTTTACCAATTTCGAATATGTATCTGGAATCATAGATGGTAAAAAATTTTTTATCTTTTTACTTTTAAATAGATGATCTGCTGAATACGAATGAAAAGTAGTGGCCTTAATACATGCATCAAATATATCAGGATTTAAAGATAATTCGCATAATAGTATTCCAGACAAAGTATCTCCCATACCTGCAACAGCCATTCTATGATTACCATCCATACACGTATAAAATTTATCCCCGTCATATATTACTGTTCCAGAGCCTTTCAGAATTACAATACAGTCAAACATGTCATGAAGCATCTTTGCAGATTCGTACCTATTGTTTTGAACATCATCTGTGCTTAGATTTAACAAATCTGCCGCTTCACCTGGATGAGGCGTTATAATTAGTTTATGCATATAAGAGTGATTCCTTTTTAAAAATTTAAGCCCTCCGGCATCAACGACAATTGACTTTATTTTATGGAGATTGTTTGTTATGAAATCTAAATATTCTGACGTAACCTTATCTGTCCCGGGTCCTAGAAGAATATTGGTGAAATTATCAAAATTATCCTTGAAGTCTGAAAAACAAAATTCCTTTGAAATTACTTCAGGAATGATCATCGGAAGTGTATGGGCATACTCTTTATTGGTATAGACATGAAGGTATTGACATCCTGTCTTTATAGAAGCAGCAACTGATAGAAGCATAGCTCCATGATATGGTTGCTCGCCAGAGATTATGCAGCTTATCCCATTGGACTTTTTATGCTCTGGTGGTTGAAAGTTAAGTTTAAAGTCTTTCGAGAAATTTTTTCCGGTATAAACATTACTTGCTGAAATTAGATAATTTTCTGACGTGAATTGATTCGGGATTAAATTTGAATGATATAAATCATCCCACGTTTCTCTCCCTTTGTTTGTGAATATACCTCTTTTATATGACAATAATGATATTAAGCAGTTACACTTAACGCATACAGGACAGGTCTCGCCAGTTAAAGGATTTAACCCACTAGGTACATCTACAGAGTATATGTATGCACTAGATGAATTAACTCTATTTATAAGTTTGACTTGTTCATCATCTAGATCCCTATTAAAGCCATACCCAAAAATACAATCAACTATATAGTCATAGGAATCCAATGGAAAATCATTTACTAATTTATCACTTAGATTAAACTTTTCGAGAATAGACATGTTACTATTTTTCTTAGTATTGAATATTTCTATTTCATACCCGCGACTAACTAATTTATGAGCGCAGTAAATACCATCAAGGCCATTTGATCCTGGTCCACATATAAATAAAAATTTTTGATTCTTCAATCCAGATCTTGAGACGATATCACAAATGAAATCTGATGCTTTGTTAATGAGAAATTCCTTATCAGCAGCATTATATTTCTCCTCTAAATTTTTAGCCTCATGATATGAAAGGTCAGGAAAAAAATGTACTTTGGACATTTTTAATTTAAATTTAATTGAGATAGGTAATGAAATGATGTTTTGAGTATTTGATTTAGAATATCGTTATCACGATTATATTTCTGAATCGGTAAATTATCATACCTATCACTTTTAAGATCATACAATGAGGAAAGACCATCAATAAGCCCGAGTGATAAAGCTTCAGAGCCTGTATAGAATAGACCTGAATATATAGAGTCATTTTTAGATAATTTATTAGATCTACTCTCTTTTAAATCATTAATAAATTGAGTATGTATCTGATCTGTTAATTTTTTTACATGGGAGTATTGCTTAGGTGTGAGCTCATGAAATGGATCAAGTATAAGCTTATTGTCTCCCGAATAGATTGTTCTAGATTTTATTCCTAATTTATTAAAAAAACTCCTGACATCGTAGCTATCTAGTCTCACTCCAATTGAGCCAACTATACTTGTCTCGGATGCAAAAATTTCATCTGCAGCCATTGCAATATAATAACCGCCTGATGCTCCAACGTCTTCAATAATTGATATGATATCTTTATCAGTCTCTCCTTTGATTTTTATGATTTCATCATGAATTATTTTAGATTGAGTGGCGCTCCCCCCTCCACTATTCACTTTAATAATTATTACTGATGTGTTTATGTTTTCACTTGCTCTTTTGAGTAAAGGTATTATATTTTCAGCACTCGATTGACTCTCAGATGCAATAAGACCATTGACTTCAATGACAGCAATGTGTGGTTGACTAAAATTGATATCTTTAGCCATTGGAGCGACGAAAAGTAATGATATGAATGCGACGAAAACAAAAATTCTGAAAATAATTTTATTTCTATAGTCCCTCTTCCTCTCGGATATAAGCACCGATACTATCTCGTTTAATGTTTTGTTATCTTCACTCATCACATGTCTCTAATATAGATAATACTTCTTTTAATTCCGTAGGTAAATCTAATATGAACTCATATTCTTGATCAAAATAAAATGAAAGATAATATGAGTGTAAAAAAAGTCTTTTCAATTTGATTCTTTTATTCATGTCCTTGGTGTTCTTATCATTATATTTAACATCTCCAGCTATTGGGTGGCCAATAGATTCTGTATGGAGTCTTATCTGATGAGTTCTTCCTGTTTCAATAGTAATCTCTACAAAGCTATATGAAGTAAAGTTTTTGATGAGCTTTATTTTTGTATGCGCATATTTACCTGATGTATTATTTACAGTCATTTTTCTTTCATGAGTACTCTTAGAAATCCCTGATTGAATATCAATATTATCTTTTTGTAAGTTCCCTGTTAGTAACGCATAATATTTTTTTCTAACTCCTCTTTGTGAAAACTGCTTACCTAAATATGATGATGATTTATAATTTTTTGAGATTAAGAGACACCCTGATGTATTCTTATCTAGCCTATGGACTAACGATAATTCATTTTGTTTGTAAGCTCTCCTTAGAGATGATAGAAAATCAAATTTTTGATTTGTCCCAGAATGGACAGCAATACCACTGGGTTTATTAATGATAATGAAATTTTCATTTTCATACTCTATGAAGGCACTTGGATCCTCTAGTATTCCTTGAGATATATTCTCATCTTTTAATAGATATGGAGGTATCCTTATGATGTCGTCATTTTTTATTCTATAAGAGACAGGCTTCCTGCCCTTATTCACTCTTACTTGTCCACTCCTGACTAATTTATAAATTAGGCTTTTTGGGACTTTTTTGAGCTGCTTTAGGAGAAAATTATCTAGTCTCTGGCCGCTTAACTGCTCGGTTATTTCAAAGATATTAGATTTTTTGATACCCATGTTACTCAAATTCATTTGATGATAGCATCAAACGTTGCTATATTAGTGTTTTATAAAGTTCAAATGTATTAACATAAACATTTTATTAAATTACAGAACACATATAAATTAGCTAAATAGCAAGCGCAAAATATGAAATTATTGAAGAATATGCGCATTTTAGAAGAGAAATATAAATAATAAATATGATTAAAAGGATTCATAATGAAAAAAATACTACTCAATGCCTCTCAAAAGGAAGAGGTGAGACTGGCTGTCGTAGAGAACAACAAGCTAACAGAATTAGATATAGATTTTCCTTCGAGGAACATAAAGTCGAATATATACAAAGGGGTTATATCTCGAGTTGAGCCTAGCCTAGAAGCGGCTTTTATAAACTTTGGAAGAAAAAGACATGGCTTTCTTCCCTTTAAAGAAATCTCTCCAGATTTGTTTACTGGCTCCAGTAAATCGTCACGAGACTGTCTAGAGACAGGAAAAGAGATAATTGTTCAAGTAGATAAAGAAGAGCGTGGCAATAAAGGTGCTGCTCTAACTACTTATTTAAGCCTAGCTGGAAAATATCTTGTTCTTCTTCCAAAAAATCCATCGACTGGCGGCATATCAAGAAGAATTGAAGGAGATGATAGAGTCAAAGCAAAAAAATTAATGGATGGTTTAAATGTGCCTGATGGAATGAGTGTCATTCTACGAACTTCAAGTTTAGAATCATCACAGGAGTCAATTAAATGGGATATAGATTACTTAATACAAATTTATGAATCCGTTTTAGAAACATCTGTTCAGCAAGACGCTCCTTTTCTCATATATCAAGAGAGTAGCATGATGGCAAGGCTCACCAGAGATTATTGCGACGAGACTGTGGATGAGGTCTATATTGATGATAAAGAATTTTTTGATAATTTTATAGGTGCAAAGAAACTATTTCTACCACATCATGATCTTAAAATTGAACATCATTCGGATTTAACGCCGATATTTAGTAAACATAAAATTGAGAAGCAAGTCCAGACGGTGTATAAAAGAAACATTAATTTACCGTCAGGTGGAAATATTGTAATTGACTCTACTGAAGCGTTAGTTAGCATTGACGTAAACTCTGCAAGATCTACTAAAGGAAGCGATATTGAAGAAACTGCATTAAACACAAACATAGAAGCAGCTGTAGAAATACTTACACAGTTGAAATTGAGAGATATTGGCGGATTAGTTGTGATTGATTTTATTGATATGATGTCAATTAATTCTCAAAAAAATGTAATGCGTAAAGTCGCAGAATATGCAAAAAAAGATAAGGCAAAAATACAATTTGCTAGGATATCTAAATTTGGATTAATGGAGCTATCTAGACAAAAGCTAAAATCATCGATAATACAAAACAACTATGAAAATTGCCCAACTTGTGATGGAACTGGTCAGATAAAATCTTTATCATCTCTAGCTATTTCTGTACTAAGGATTATAGAGGAGGAAGCTATTAATTCGAAAAATAAAGAGACAGTATACTTGCCAGTTAGACTCGCAACATATTTGCTGAATGAAAAAAAAGAAACAATTAAAAATATAGAATCAAGACACGGTGTTGCGATTAAGATCGTCCCAGACCCAGAATTAGATACCTCTAGCTACGAAATAGATAATGAAGGCCTTGAGGAATCAGAATTCAAAAAGAAACTTAAGAACAATAGTAAGGATAATAAGAAAAATAATAATTCCGATACTGCTGATGGAATGATTATCCAAGATAAAGAAGTGGCATTAATGTCTGCTGTTAAGCCTAAAACTATTCCGCCCAAACCTTCTGTAAATAGAGAAACAACAAATTATGAGAAGACCAGTATCTTTGCAAAAATCATAAAAATGATCTTTGGTAAAAATAAAGAAGAAGATAAACTCAATAAGAGACCTAAAAGATATTATGGCAAGAACAGAAGATATAATAAAAACTTCAAATATAATAAATTTAAATCTAATAATAAAAAGAGCTATACAAGAAATTCTAGACAAAAAAATAATTAGCAGTGTTTAAGATTCTTTTTAGATTACTTTTAGCAATGGTTTTTTTTGCTAGTATCTATATCATCTATACGAATACAACATATAGCTCGTATGAAAATCTAAAAAGTAAAAAAGATATTTCTATAAATTTTCAGAATTTGCCTGAAATGATCTTGCCATCGAGAGAGAGCTCTACTGGATATCAATATGAGCTAATAAAAAAATATCTCGAGACAATCGGTCAGAAAAACTTAATTACGGAAAATATCACATATGATATCAATGTTTACTATACGACATCTGTTTGTGCAAGTTGTGTAGTTATAAATGAGGAGGATTTATTAATAATTTATAACGCAACAGGAAGCGAAGGCAAGGATGTTGAGGTAATTCAGCCCTTTAAAAAAATTAATTTAGAATATGACAGCTTAGATAAATTTGAAATAAATTACTCTAATAATTCGATTGATGAATTAATTTATAATATTGACAATAATTTAGTGACAAATTCAATAATAACCAGAAGTGCGTATCTTTTTTATAAAAAATATTTCCCTAACTTGCGTATTAAGACTAATCTAGGCAAAGTCATTTTGGTTTGGGATTTCCGAGGGGATGATGGCTCTATATTAACCGACATAAATGCTTTCTTTGAGAGAGAAGATACTAAAGAATTCATTAGTGGTCTCAAAGATAAATACTATTCAAAAAATAGCATATCTTCATACATATTTATTGGATCAAGGTTATTTATCTCGGATATGATAACAAAACTTCCAAAATATGAATCATTGTTTAAAAAAGCATCGGAAGACAATAATTTAGATTGGAAGTTGCTTGCATCTATCTCCTATCAAGAATCAAAATGGAATAATGATGCTGTATCACCGACAGGAGTAAAAGGTGTAATGATGCTCACACAAAATACTGCAAAGATGTTAAACGTAAATCGGTTAGAACCAAATGAAAGTATAGTCGGAGCAGCTCGTTATTTTAGCAATCTATTAGAGAAATATTCGGCATATAGTGAAATTACAAGGACTAATCTTGCGTTGGCATCTTATAATGCTGGTCCAAATCATATAAATGATATACTTTTGCTAGCTAAAAATAATGGTGACAATATAGAGAATTGGAATATATTAAAAAGTTATTTATACAAGCTTAATCAAAAAAAGTATTACAAGAAAATGAAATACGGATATGCAAGAGGCTGGGAAGCAGTGCAATATATTGAAAACGTGAAACAATATTATGATATAATCACGTTTTTAGATAATAAAGACAATGAAAGTGATAATGAATTATTTAATGAGGTTCCAAGTACGCTATGACAAATGATAACTTAATAAATGATGCCTTTGATAATGGTATCAATGAGAATAATAGAGATGAAGTAAATAGCATAGTTAGAGAAATAATATCCGACCTAGACCTTGGTAAAGTGAGAGTTGCGAACTGTATAGATGGTAATTGGCAAATAAATGAACAAGCAAAGAAAGCTATACTTCTATCTTTTAGACTTAATCAAAATAAATGCATTGAGACAAACTATACTAAATTTTACGATAAAGTTGATTCTAAATTTTTACATACCACTGAAGACTATCTAAAAACTAATAATATTAGAATAGTTCCTCAAGCGATAGCTAGATATGGATCTTTCATTGATAAAAATGTTGTACTGATGCCCTCTTTCGTAAACATTGGTGCATATGTTGGAGAGGGAACCATGGTAGATACTTGGGCAACAGTTGGATCTTGTGCTCAAATAGGTTCTAATGTTCACTTATCTGGAGGAGTCGGGATAGGTGGTGTTCTTGAACCACTTCAGGCGTCACCAACAATTATTGAGGATAAC
>ENA-OSEY01002929-OSEY01002929.1-marine-metagenome-genome-assembly--contig:-NODE-2929-length-10719-cov-8.617835_pt1 | contig 10719 bp, 7 predicted proteins | sample MGYA00248465_ERZ534230 | MGnify/ENA primary metagenome ERZ534230 (study PRJEB26409, sample SAMN06344110) | marine metagenome | isolation source: Sea water from surface | place: Atlantic Ocean:Southern... | reverse complement strand
TCTATGAGCATTTCAATATGGTCAATTTGGACACTTTCATTTGGTGCATGTGCATTTCCTAGTTCTTCATCAGCAGCACCAACTAGTACCAATTCTGCATTAGGAAACTCCCTAACAAAATCATTAGCAAAAGGTATTGATCCACCAACACCAATGTAAGCAGTCTCATTGTCCCAAATCGAGTTAAAACTTTTAACTAACTCTGTTGTAAATGGTTTATTAGGATCTGCAACTACACCGGAACCTTTTGAGTTTGGAATAAATTTAACAGAAGCATTCCATGGAATATTTTTCATAACATGTTCTTCAAGCATTTTCATTGCATGCTCTGGGTCTTCGGTTGGAGGAAGTCTCAAACTAATTTTTGCACTCGCTTTTGGAATGACTAAATTTACAGCATCTTTAACTGGCGGTGCATCAATAGCTAAAACATCTAATGCTGGCTCTAACCAAAGTCTTTTTGAAATACTCTCTGTATCAAATAGATTGATATCATCTGATCCAAGCATTTTTTTCAAAAACGATTCTTCTAGTTCAGTTACTTGCATATCTGTAGGGGTTAAACCTTCAATCATAAGTTCTCCTTTTTCATTATGAAAAGAAGCAATAATTCTACTTAACACCATAAAAGCATCGGGAACAACCCCTCCGCCAACGCCAGAATGTATCGGTCTCATAGGTTGATCAACCTCAATAATTGCATCAACCAGACCTCTTAATGTTGTTGTGATAGTTGGTACGCCTATTTTTACATTTCCTGAATCAGCAATAACAATAACGTCGGCTTCTAGTGCTTCTCTGTTTTGTTCAATGAAATCAGACATAGTAGGAGATCCAATTTCTTCTTCTCCCTCGATAAAAATTTTGATATTTACTGGTAAATCGCTTAATAGTTGTTTTACAACATTGTAATGAACGACTACTCCTGATTTGTTATCACCTGAACCTCTACCATACAGTCTTCCATCTTTTACTACAGGATCAAATGGTTCAGTGTCCCACAAATCTACATCTCCAACTGGTTGTACATCGTGGTGAGCATAAAGGAGCACGGTTTTTTTAGATGGGTCAATTTCTGTGTGAGCTACAACCGCTGGCATTCCTCCTGCAACCTTGATAACTTGAGTGTTTAATCCCAGGTCTGCGAATAAGTTTTGAACAAATTGTGCTGAAGCATCAACATCATCTCGATGGTTTTTGTCAGAGCTGATAGATTTTATTTCTACCATTTCAGATAATAAATTAATTATTTCTTCTTGAGCCATAGGAATATTGTACGGTTAAAAAATATTTACTCGTAGGAGATAGCTTCGAGTATGTTTTGTCTTGCTGCCCTAATTGCAGGAAGTATTGCTGCAATTACTCCTGCAATTATTGCAATTCCAATCCACAAAAATGTTTGAGGTATGGAAACAGCAAATACGGTAAAGCCTTCGTCAGCTAATGTCTGAATTAAGCTCCAAGCAAAGAATATTCCTAATCCTGTACCAAGAGCTGCGCCAAATATTGAAATAATAGAAGACTCAATAAAAATCATTCTTCGTATTTGTTTTCTATAAGTACCTATTGCTCTCATTAATCCTATTTCTCTTGTTCGTTCATACACCGATAACGAGAGGGTGTTTGTAATACCAAATAGAGCTACAAAAATTGATATCGAGAGAAATCCATAAATTACATTCAAAAGAAGCTGTATTTGATTATTAGCCTCTTCAACTAGTCCATCTTCGTCTCTAACTTCTACGCCAGGATATTCATCAACAATTGCGTTTATTTTCTCCTCTAATTCAGGAGTTTTTTTACTTACATTGAAATACAATTCTGTATCCAGTGATTCATCAGCAAAAAAAGTATTATTTTCAAGAAGTACAAAAAATTCAGCCGGTGGTTGAGTGGTCCAGTCAAAAATATAGGTGACAATGAAAGTTCTTTCTCCTTCTTCAGGAATTGTTAGTACAACCTCATCTCCTACAAAGAGTTCCTCTCTTTCCGCAGTTTGTTTAAGTATCCCGATTGCATCTTTTTTAAGAAAGTCTTTTCTATTTCCAGATATATCGTCTGTTTTTACAAGATCAAAGACAGTTTCATCAACGGCACCAAGAATAAGGGGTCGCTGGTTATAGCCAACAACAGTAGCTCTTGTTCTAGAAAGTTTTGTTACTTCATCTAGCTCCAGAAGCTCTTCCGATAAACCTGTTGGAATTCCAGGAGAAACAAACACATTAGAAGCACTTACTTGATAGTCAGCAAGTATTACCTCGCTTATTAGAGACTCTGCCTGTGCCTTGAATGAAGTCGTTATAACATTTGCCAGAGATATCAAAGTTAATCCAATCATTAAAGCTGATGCTGTTGAAGCAGTTCTTCTTGGTGTTCTTTTTGAATTCTCTGTAGCCAATTTGCCAAGAATTCCAAAAACTAAGTTATAAGCTTTATCAAAAAGAAAAACAAAAGGCTTTGTAATCGATGGGGTTATTACCGAGATTCCAATAAAAATTACACCTGCGCCAAACCCTACTTGTTGAAGAGAGGACAAAGTTGGAAGATCTAGGAAATCGTATAAAACCCCAAACAACATTCCAAAACCTGCGACAGAAATAAGCGAACCAAAAACTAACCGTATAAATAAGGATTTCCTTCTAGGGGTTGAGACACTATCTCTAATCGCTTCCATTGGACTTACTTGAGAGGCTTTTCTAGCTGGAAGTAAAGAAGATAAAATAGTAACAGTTATTCCAATAATTAATCCCGTTATTGCAGCTTCTGTCGTTAAAACTAATGGTCCGTCTGGTAGTCCAAACTCAAAATATTGTAATCCTTCTTTTACTGCAACAGCTAAACCAATACCAAGAGCAATACCCAGACCAGATCCAATTACAGACATAAACAAAGATTCAGAAATTACCAATCTGTAAATTTGTCTTTTTGATGTACCTAGAGCTCTAAGTAGCGAAAGCTCTTTTGTTCTTTGGAGTAAAAGAATTCTAAATGTATTTTGAATAATAAAAGCACCAACAAATATTGCGATACCAGCAAATACATTAAGTATTGTATTGAAGAAATCTAGACCTTGCTTGATGGAATCAGCTTGTTCTGCTGCAGCTTCTTGAGCGTTTATTACATTTAGATTTTCTGAATCTAAGTTTGTTATTTCAGTTTTAACATCATTAATATCGAAATTATTTTCTATGACTACGTTTATTAAATCTACTTCGCCTCTTGAATCTAATAACTTTTGAGCAGTACTGAATTCAAATAATGCAAAAGTTGCCCCGCCTGGTGCACCTACATTAGCAAACTCAGCAATTCCCACAATTGTAAATGATGCGGGAGTTGCACCCGCCAAAACTGTCACTCTATCTCCAACAGAAAAATCATGATTTTCTGCGGTCACAACATCCATGACTACTTCTTTTGTATTAGTTGGTGCCTCACCCTCGACTAATGACCATTGCGCTGCATACGGATTGGTGTCCCAAGCGGCCCCAAACGTAGGAGCAAAACCATTAGAAATTAATATGGTTTCACCATCTACAATTTTTATGAACTGGGCAAAACCCAATACTTCACCCCATGCTGCTTTTACACTTGGTAAATTTGCAATTTCATCAATTCTTTCATCAGGTATCTTCTTAACTTCAAAAGAAATTGGTCCTTGACCGCCATCACCGCTAAATCCCTCGGCAAAATCCTCTTGTATAGGCTGTACTACTAAGTCAACTCCCTCATAAATTCCTGAGAACAGATTATCAAATGCAGATTTATTACTTTCTGAAAAAATATTTGAAGCGATAATAACTGCTACACCAAGAATGATGGATGATGTTGTCAAAAATATTCTTACAGGGTAAGTTTTTAAGTTTTTCCAAGCTATTAAAAAAAGGGGGCGCTTTGTAAATCCAAACATTAGATGTTAGTTAAAGCCGTAACCTCTGCAACAATTTCTTCTTGTGTTGGTTGATCTAAGTCACTAGCAATTCTTCCGTCTTTAAGCATTATTACTCTATTGGCGTAGGAAGCAGCGTATGGATCGTGTGTAACCATGATGATTGTCTGGTTAAGCTCATCTACTACAGATTTCATGAAACTTAAAAGTTCTTTGCTTGATTTTGAATCTAAATTTCCTGATGGCTCATCGGCAAAAATTACTTCTGGTTTTGTAGCCATGGCTCTAGCAGCTGCTACTCTCTGTTGTTGTCCACCGGATAATTCATTGGGCCTATGTGTTAACCTGTCTCCTATATCTACTGTTTCAACTACCTGTTTGACCCATTCCATATCTGGTTTTCTTCCTGCAATAGATGCCGGTAGTGTAATGTTTTCTTCAGCAGTTAAAGTAGGGATTAAGTTAAAAGCCTGAAAAACGAACCCAAAGCTGTCTCGTCTAATTTTTGTTAATTGTTTATCGTTTAAAGTTGATATATCGTCTTCTTTTAGAAATATCTGACCAGATGTTGGCCTGTCTAATCCTGCTAAACAATGAAGTAAGGTTGACTTTCCTGAGCCGGACGGACCCATGATTGCTGTAAACTCGTTTTCTTTAAATTCAACATTAATATTGTCTAAAGCAGTGACGCTTGTTTCTTTCTCACCATAAACTTTTGTTAGATTGACAGAGTGAATTATTTTATTCATGTATCCAATAGTAGGTTATGGATAGATATATGGATATTTTGATACTTTCTGTTAACAAAAAATTTACAATTTTAATTTTGAAATTTTATAAAAAACATCTACATTAATAACAATGTATAAAGTAACAAACTGGAACTGGTGGATTCTACATATGTAGGTGCCTAGTTCTATGTTGTTTTCTGAAGCCGGGCACAGCCCGGTTTTTTTATTTTAGGAGGAACAATGAGCGAACAATATAAATTTTTACTATCAGAATCTGAGATGCCAACACAGTGGTATAACATAATACCGGATTTGCCAAATCCGCTTCCACCACCATTGAATCCACAAACAATGGAGCCAATCGGTCCGGAAGATTTAGCTCCTTTATTCCCAATGGGACTAATTTTACAAGAAGTCTCTCAAGATTCATTTATTGATATACCAAAGCCTGTCTTGGATTTGTATAAGCTTTATAGGCCTTCTCCATTGTTTAGAGCAGTTCGACTGGAAGAAGCTCTAGGTACAAAATCAAGAATATATTACAAATATGAAGGGGGTTCCCCCTCTGGCTCGCATAAGCCTAACACTGCAATCCCCCAAGCGTTTTATAACGCGGAAGAGGGTGTTACTAAAATCGTTACGGAAACAGGTGCTGGTCAATGGGGTTCTGCTTTGGCCTTTGCGTGCCAAGCTTTTGGAATTGAACTAGAGGTTTTTCAAGTTGCTGCGTCATATTTAGCAAAACCTTACAGAAAAACAATGATGGAAATATACGGCGCAAAGGTTTACTCAAGCCCCTCTGAAAGAACAGATATTGGTAAAAAGTTTCTTTCTGAAGACCCTGAAACTCCAGGAAGTCTAGGCATTGCCATTTCAGAAGCTATTGAAGTTGCAGCTAAAGATGAGAAAACAAGGTACGCACTAGGAAGTGTTTTGAATCATGTCCTTATGCATCAAACCATTATTGGAGAAGAAGCTCTAAAACAATTGGTACTGGCAGACGACTATCCAGATGTAATAGTTGGCTGTACTGGTGGTGGTTCAAACTTTGCGGGTCTTTTTACCTCTTTTGCTAGAGAAAATATGCAAAATAACAAATCTACTGTTATTAGAGCTGTTGAACCACAGGCTTGTCCATCTTTGACTAAGGGAACGTATGCATATGATTTTGGGGATTCAGTAGGAATGGCCCCCGTAGTCAAAATGCATACCCTTGGTCATTCTTTTGTACCTGATCCAATTCATGCAGGTGGTTTAAGGTATCACGGAATGGCACCACTAGTCAGCGCAATGTATGAAGAGAAATTAATCGAAGCAGAAGCAATAGGACAAAAAGAGTGTTTCGAGGCTGGTCAACTATTTGCTAAGACAGAAGGCATAATACCTGCTCCTGAAGCAACTCACGCAATTGCGTCAGCAATTAGGGCAGTGAAAGATGCCGACCAAAATTCTGAAAGTATTGCTGTATTAACAGCAATGTGTGGACATGGTCACTTTGATATGAAAGCTTATGAAAACTTTTTGAGTGGAGAGATGGTTGACTACGAATTTCCGTCTGAAAAAGTTCAAGTAGCTTTGGAGTCAGTAAACAAATAGGTGAAAATGGATGATCAAATAAATTATGGTAATAAAGCTAAAAACCTTGAGTTTGTGGCAAACCATACGGATATAGAAATTCCATACTTTAGAGAGCTTTCTTTGAAAGATTTAGAAAATATTAACGAGATTCTAAATGATTTTTCAGAAGAAATAATGATAAGAAGCAATAGTTCTAATGAAGACTTGGAGAGCTCTTCTAATGCAGGTAAATATCTTTCCATCGGACCAATCAGCAAGAAAAGAATAAATGATATTAAAGAATCATGGAATCAAGTGTTAAATAGCTACGAAAAAGATGTGAATCAGACCGTGATTTTGCAAGATTATGTAAAAAATGCAAGAAGCGTATCTGTGCTTACATCTTTTAAGGTTGGGACAGACTCTCTTTACAGATCATTTTCAATTTATAATGGTCCAGAAACTGATGCTGTTACATCTGGAAAGTACAATCAGATTAAAAATTTTTATGTTCATAGATCAATAAACAAGTTACCAAAAAAATATGATGAATATTCTATATATCTAAATATTCTGACAAAATTAGAAGATTTATTTGGGAACAAACATTTAGACATTGAAATGGTTCTGAATAACAATTCTTCTCCACTGCTTTTGCAAGTACGGCCTCTGATGGAGAGAAAAGTTGATAAGGATTTGATCTTTACAGAGAAAAAAATAATTGAGCAGAATATAAAAAAATATGAGGCTTTAAAAGATACTACGGATGATCGTTTTGGCATAAATCACCTTTTTAGCAATATGTCGGACATGAATCCAGCCGAAATGATTGGAAAAAAACCTGACAATGTTGCATTTGGCTTATATAAATTTATGTTTACAGACTCAACATGGAATATACAGCGCGGTGAATTTGGTTATAGAAAATATAAACCGGCTAAATTAATGGAGCTTTTCAATAATGTACCCTACATAAATGTGAACCATAGTTTAAATAGTTTTTTAACTCGAAGCTTACAAGTCGATAGCTGCGAAAAAATAATACAGCATCAATTAGAAAAATTAAAAGAGAACCCACATTTACACGATTCAATTGAATTTAATATCTCTCGATCATCATATGTATTTGATTCTGAAGATGAGTTCGCAATTGAATATAGAAAAATTATTAGCCCAGAAGAGATTGAGAAATGGCATCAAGATTTAATTGATATTGATAGCTTTAACAAATCGACTCTAGAAAAAAACAATACAACTATGTTGAAAGCGTTCTCTTTGCTTGATGGAGATTTTGAATACTCTAAAAAAGAAAATATAAAATTTATTAGAGACAATATGGCATTGCCATTTACGCATCATTCAAGATTGGGGTTTGTGTATTTTGCTCAATTAAATAATCTTTTGAGAAAAGAAGTAATTACCGAAGCACATAAAAATTCGTTATTGTTGTCAGTAAAGTCGATAAGTACGAAAATGAAGACGGACGCTTATCAGGTCAAAATTGGAAAACAAAGTCTTAATAGCTTTTTAGACATTTATGGACACATTAGGGCCGGTAACTATAATTTATCTTCATCTAATTTAAGAAATAATTTAGAGTTCACTGAGCTGTTGATTCAAAATAGTGAAATACATGATGAAAATATTTCATTGCAAAAAGCTATATTTTCAAATATTGATAAATATTTTAAATTTAACAATATTCCATACACAGCATCATCGTGGATTGAAATGTTTCAGACTGCTATTGCAACAAGAGAGAATTCAAAATTTTACTATACAAAAGGAATTGATGGTATTTTAAATGAAATAGAGGAGCAAAATATAAGCGACGAAGAACTTTTTCAAAGACTAAATATTGAATTTAACCAAGAAAATACAATTAATTTAGATCTTAAAAACACATTAATGCCTGACTTAATCTCGTCATCCGATGATTTTTATTTATATGAGGAAATGAGCAAAGAAGGAAATTACATTGGACAAGGAACAGTTTCTGGAGAAATTTTGCTACTTGACCATCATTCAAACCAACCTTACGACCTTGATAATAAGATAGTAGTTATCCCAGCAGCAGACCCAGGATGGGATTGGATTTTTAATTATAAAATCAAATCATTGATTACCCAGTATGGAGGTCCCAACTCTCACATGGCAATAAGGTGTGCTGAACATAGAATTCCAGCAATTCTTGGTATTGGTGAAAATAATTTTTCAATAATATCTACATCACAAAGCTTATCAATAGATTTTTCAAATGAAAGTTTTGCAATTGTTTAGATATTTAAAATATATTTGTTGTTTTGGAATCAATCCAAAAGAAGAGTGGTTATCTCCTTCCACTCTGACACTACAGGACCTGTTTTGTAAACGGTAATAGTGTCAAAAGTGAGTGTTATAGGGATGAGTTCATTAAGCTCCCCTAGATCGAAAGATTTAGGTAACTCATCTCCATAACACAGTGACATATGAGGTACCCAAAGACTTGGCCAACCTTCTATTTTTGAAACAGCATTAAAAAAGTATGAGTTGTCTGATGATTCTAGATACAGTTTTTGAAAGTACGTGTCCCCAGTAGAAACTCTGTCAAAAATGACTGTAGATTTTTTAACTAATAATTTATTTAAGATTTTTAATGCTGTTTCTTCCGAATCAATATGAGATACAAGAGTCACGTGTGGAAAAAAAGAATCTTTATCCTCTTCTTTCGCATATCTTTTAATAAGTTCATAAACTTTTTCATTGTGTATAGAGTTTTGAAGCCAAATTGAATAGGTTTCTTTATACATATTGTTATTTTATTAAGAAACAGTAACTGTAGCTAGCGATCCTTTTTTTCTGATTTTTTTTGATAGAAAAGCAAATACAAATATTGTTGTTGCGACTAAGGACATAGAAGGTCCTGAAGGAAGATTTAGGAAGTAGGAAAGGTACAAGCCTGTTATTGAAGATATTGTTCCGAAAAGAACACTAACTCCTATAGACACTGTAAATGTTTCTGTTACAAGCTTTGCAGCAGCAGCTGGAATTATAAGCATACTCAAAACCAAAATAATACCTACTGTTTGTAAAGATCCAACAATTGCAGTTGATAAAAGAATTAAAAAAAGATAGTTTAAAAAAGTAGTGTTTAGCCCTTTAACTTCGGCTCCAATTGGGTCAAAAGAGTAAAACAATAACTGCTTGAAATAAATCACTGTTACCAAAATGACCAATATCAGTAAGCTAACAACAATGTAAACATCAGAAATGTTCACTGCAAGTATTTGACCAAACAGTAAGTCTTCCAGGTTAACTGTGACATTTAGAAGTGAAATCAACACGAACCCCAATGCAAAGAAAGAAGAAAATATTATCCCAATAGCTGTATCTTCACCAACACTTGTGTTCTTAATTATTAAACCAAGAAAGATTGCAATTAAAATTGCCGCTGGAACTCCTAATTCAGAAATACTGAAACCCAAAAAAACTCCTACAGCAATAATAGGGAGTGTGGCGTGAGCCATCGCATCAGCCATAAACCCCATATTTCTATTAATAGTAAACGGACCGAGTAATGACAGCATAGCTCCTGATGCAAAGGCTGTTATCAGTGAACGTATCATAAAGTCGTATCTAAAAGGGTCAAGCAAAATTTCAATCATTACCAGATCCTTCATTATTAAAGTGTGTCTTGTTATTGAGTAAGCTATTGTGTGACCCATACATTTCTTCTATAACTTCTGAGGTTAAAACTTCTGCTGGGTCTCCATAAGCACAACAATGTTTATTTAAACAAAGCACTTCATCAAATTTTTCTTCTAAATTATTCACATCATGAGTTGCAATTAATATTGTTTTTCCATCTAAATTTATATTGTCAATTAGTTGCATTATGTCTTCTTGAGCTCCTATATCAACAGCACTAAAAGCTTCGTCCAATAATAGTATTTCAGAATCTTGCGCAAGAGCCCGCGCAATTAAAACCCTTTGAAGCTGGCCGCCAGACAGGTTTTTTATACTTTTATTAATTTTTTCTAATAATCCAACATCCTCTAATGCTTTTTTAATTTTTTCATTAACTTTATTCCTGGAAAATAAAGCAAAAGAATTTCTGGTAGTTAAACCCATTTCTACTACTTGCTTTACAGATAAAGGAAAATTCCAATTTATAAGATCTTTCTGGGGTACGTAGCTTACTTTACCTTTTACTTCACTAGGGCTCTTTCCTTCGATAGTTAATGACCCTTCTGTTAATGGTATTAAGCCAGCAAGAACATTAAATAAGGTTGACTTTCCACCGCCATTTGGTCCAACGACTGCTACCTTTTTTCCTTTATTTATAGAAAAGTTAACGCTTTCTAAGGCCGGTATATTTCCAAAATGTACACAGCACCCATCTGAAATTATCAGAGGGGTGCTTGCGCTATTTACTTCTTTAGTATCCATCGTGATACCTTTCTTAAAGCCATTGAAAGCTATCTACAACTAACTTAGTCCGTGTTTCTCAAGTTCTCCACAATTAATTCAACAGCACTAATTATAAAGTCTGGATATGATTGACCT
>ENA-OSEY01002927-OSEY01002927.1-marine-metagenome-genome-assembly--contig:-NODE-2927-length-10725-cov-2.740421_pt1 | contig 10725 bp, 5 predicted proteins | sample MGYA00248465_ERZ534230 | MGnify/ENA primary metagenome ERZ534230 (study PRJEB26409, sample SAMN06344110) | marine metagenome | isolation source: Sea water from surface | place: Atlantic Ocean:Southern... | reverse complement strand
GCATTAATACGCATTAAATTATTTTACTTATTGAATAACAACAATTACGCTAAGCCTTAATGATAACCAAATACTCATTTATTATTTTAACAATAATTTTTAGCAAGCAATTATTTGCTAATAATGATTATTTCGTTCAAGAAAATAGTCAAGCAATAAGAGATTCATTAAATGCAATTAAATTTGTTAATCCAAATGATGCTGTTGAATTCTCTTTTCAAATTCTAGAAAATTACTCTGAAAAAAGACCAAATAGAGTTTTTGGAAGTGTTTATGCTGCCTTAGGTCAAATTTATCACATTAAAGGGTTGCCTCGTCAAAGCATTGATTATTTACGATTAGCAGAAGAAGAGTTCATTGCAGCTATTGATTACGTACCACCCTGGCAGATAATCAATTTTGGAAATATTTACTTTGCAAATGGATTTTTCGATGAAGCGTACAAATCATATAAAAGAGCTTACGATTTATTTACAGAATTTAAGGATAATCAAGAATTCTTAGAATTCAACAAAGAGCAAAACTTCATGGCTGGTCAAGCCACAAGTCTTAATAATTTGGCATTAATAGAAATTGAACGTAAAAATTTTATTCAAGCTGAACAATTTTTTAGACAAGCGCTTGAAATTAGAAAATTAAGGAATGATAAAAGTGATAAGCCCCATTCGTATTTGAGCTTGGCAGAATTGTATTACAAGTGGGGAAAGTTTGGTAGGGTTTCAACAATGTGCGACAGTTCAGATATTGCTGTTAAGAACTATAGTATTTCAGATAAATCTATTGAATCAAGGTATCTAGGTATGGCGGAACAATATAGAGGGATTTTCTACGATCATTTTGGCGATCAAATTAAAAGTGTTTCATCTTTCAATAAAGCGCTAAAGCATTATGAAAAGCTTCCAATTGAGAAAACAAGACTTTTGTCCATTATCTCGTCACTAAAGTTTGAAAAAGGGGAATTAAGCGAAGCACTTTCCAATACCAATGAAGCATTATCCATAGCTTATGAGCAAGGATTGAATCGTGAAAAAATTAATCTACTCAATGATAAAAAGGAGATCTTATATAAACTGGGTGATCTAGCTAGAGTTCAAGACATAAATGAGGAGCTTTTGCAAATAAATAAAGCCAATGTTACCGAGCAAAATAGAGATATGCTCATCAATATTGAACTTAAAAATGAATTGTCTGCGGGATTGGCCTTATTAAACAAACAAAAAGAACAGAGAAAGTTAATTTTAGCATTTTCAGGTTTATCAATTCTCATTTTAGGTTTAGTTATTTTTTCTATCAGAAATCAATATTTAGCCTCAATTCAAGCAAAAAAATTAGCCGAACAAAGCAAGCTTGTTGCTGAGCTTGAACTCAAGACAACGGAAAGAGAATTAAGAAATGTAAGTACTACTATAATGGAAAAGAATGAAATGCTTGAATCGTTGAAAAAAGATGTTAATTATGCTTCTCAATTTCTGTCAAATTCAGACTCCAAACATCTCATACAACCTTTAAAATCAAAATTAGACGATGCTTCATTGGGAAAGTCAGATTGGGTAGAATTTAAAAATCATTTTGATCGTGCATATCCAAATTTTTTCGATGAACTTTCAAAAATAAATAAGAATCTAACTATTCAGGATTTGAGATTGTGCGCATACTTAAAGTCAGGTCAAACAACAAAAGAGGTTGCTCAATTTACAGGGTTATCTGTTAGGTCTATCGAAAGCAGAAGGTATAGATTAAGAAAAAAATTAGGATTAGGACGAAACAATTCATTGTTTGATTTTATCCAAAAATTAAAGCTCCCAGAAGTTTCCAATACAAATTTTAATTGAGTATTAATGCAGTATTAGTTTTTTTTTATTATTTTTTTAAAATTAAAAATGGATAATGTAAAAAACCAACAAGGCTGGATAACGTTTTTATCTAATTTTGAATCTGAAAACAAAGACTTCATAGTTGCCCTTTCCTCAAAACATCCTGAACTCACAAAATCACAGTTTCAGGTTTGTCTATATCTTAGGTCAGGTTTTGATACAAAGGCGATAGCAGAAGCCCTCGATTTGTCGATAAGATCAGTAGAAAGCCATTGCTATAGAATTAGAAAAAAACTTGAGCTCCATCACAATACTAATCTTGGAACATACTTATATTCTATCGCATAATGATTTTAAATAATAACAATATTTTACATTACATGCGTAATTTTGAAGTAATTGAAAGTAAATTTTCTTAACTTAATTTTGATATTATGATTAACTACATAAAATTTAAAAATACACTATTCAAAGCCTTACCTATTCTTTTTATGGGGTCGCTTTTTGCTCAGCCTACTGTTGCTGTCCTTGATTTTGCAGCAAATGGTTTGCCTGACTATGAAGTGGAGACTTTAGTCGAGAGACTTAGATCTGAAATTCCAAATACAAAAGCAATGCGCCTTGTTGATCGTAAAATGCTTGAAAATATTTTAAAAGAACAAGGGTTACAACAATCCGGCTGTACAACAGAAGAGTGCGCTGCTGAAATTGGAGAATTGTTAGGCGCTCAATTTATGATAAGCGGTTCTGTGGGTAAATTAGGTTCAACATTTTCTGTTGATGCCAAGATGGTCTCTGTTTCCACTGGTGAAATGACAAGAACCAAAAGTGTAAGCTTCGATGGTACTGTTGGTGGTCTACTAATTGAAATGCAAATTTTAGCGTGGGAAATGATGGATTTAAAACCTCCTCAACCACTTTTACTTCAAAGAGCTGGGGGTGATGGCGTTGATAAAAAAGTTACTGTTGCTGTCATGGATTTTGATCCTCGCGGCATAAGCATGCTTGAAGCACGTACGTTAACAGATAGATTCGCTACAGAGCTTGATGCTACTGGAAGAGCAATTTTAGTTGACCGAAGATCAATGAATGAAGTTATGCAGGAGCAGGGGTTTGATGAAGCAGGATGTACATCAGAAGAATGCGCTGCTGAAGTAGGGGCTCTTCTCGGAGTAGAATTCATGATCAATGGAGCCATTGGTAAACTAGGTGATACCTACACAATAGATGCAAAAATGTTTGAGGTCGCAACAGGTGCAGCATCAAAAACAAAGAATGCAACTTACACCGGACCTGTTGATGGATTAATAACAGAAATTGAAATTTTAGCTTGGGAAATGATGGGTCTTAAAGCACCGAACACGCTTACTAAAAAGAGAAAAGGAACCATAGTATCTGAGACCCCTAAGGTGAAGACTCCTGGAGGAGCGGCATTAAGATCTTTACTCATTCCAGGTTGGGGGCAACATTACAACTTCTCTTCTTCTGAAAACCCCTCTGATGCGACAAAGAGATGGCTACATTTTGGTATGGACGCTGCATTGATTGCTTTATTAGGCGTCTCCTACCAGGCATTTTTAACCTCTGATGACGATGCCGTTGCTACACACATAAATTATAAAAGCGCAACTGATACACAACAGATTGAAAGCTACAGAACCACTTCGTTAGGGCATAATGAGGACGCAAAAGCTTCTGCTCAACAAACTAATATTTTGATATTTGCAGTCGCGGCTATGCATCTTTATAGTTCTTATGATGCCTTTACCAATGGTCCTTCTGGTGGTCAAGCATCAAACAATAAAAATTCAAAATTTGATTTAGTCTACAATCCTAACCTAAAACAGCCAGAATTGAGGTTTTCCATTGCGCTTGACTAAATTTAAATTTCATTTTTTGCCAATTGTGATATTTCTATTGGCATGTCAAGCCACTGAACTTGACTATGACAATCCATTGGATGTTCCATCTGATGAAGTTCCAGCCATTGTGTTTGAGCCCTCTATAGAGCAGATTCCACTCCTCTCCTCCTCCCTCATCAATGTTTTTGCAGTCGAGGTTGAGAATGTAACTGGAATACGCGCTGAAATAACTTACGACAATAATATTTTACAGGTATCCGATGTTGCGAGAGGAGATCTATTCGGACAAAATAGTCAAAATTCTCTTTTCTTCGTTAATTTTCAAGATAATCCAGGTACTATAGTAATTGATTATTTTTATCTTGGTAATAGTGAATCCCAATCTGTCAGCGGAACTGGAAAAATTGCATCTATATTATTCAAGGGGAATGCCGTTGGAGCATCAGGTCTAGAATTTACCTCTAAAACAGAACTAGTAGATAAAGATGATATTCAGATCAACATCAGGTCTCGGGGACAAGGAAATATTGACGTAATACAGCAGTAAATGCTGATATGTAAAAAAACCTACTTCCCGCTCTTAATTTTTAATTTAGATCAACCTAGAGATGTTTAACCTTAGATCTAACCTCACTTTTCCCTTCCTTTTTCTTCTTGCTTTTGCATCTACTCTATTTGCTCAAACAACCTATACATTTACTAACGCAGGAGCGACTGGTCGATATGGACCAACGCAAAGTCAGGTTAATAGTACATACGGTTCAGGAAACTCTTTAAATGGGTCGGTGACAATAAACACCCAAGGTATTCAAGAGTGGACGGTGCCCGCTAATGGTACCTATACCATTGAGGTTTGGGGTGCTAGAGGGGGAGGCGCTTCTGGAAGTAATTATGGAAAAGGGGCGCGAATGAAAGGGGATTTCACGCTCAGCCAGGGAGATGTATTAAAAATAGTTGTAGGTCAAATGGGTGGACAACAAAATTCTGGCTCTGGAGGGGGAGGAACCTTTGTAGTAAAAAAAACTGGTAATAATGCATCTGATATAACTGCATTGATCGTTGCTGGTGGTGGGGGTGGCGTATATACTAGCAGCTCTGCTATTCACAACTCCCACGCAGTAACTAGTAACAATGGACAGAGCACTCAAAATAAATCAGGTGGCTCTAATGGTGGTGGAGGTAGCGGTGATACAGGATCTGGTGCTTCTGGTGGGGGTGGCTTAACGGGAAATGGGACTTCGGGAAGCTATGGAACCTATGGTGAGGCCTTTATAAATGGAGCTGAAGGTGGAAATCATAGCTCTTATTCACAATGTGTTGGTGGGTTTGGTGGGGGTGGCGGAACACATGGCAATACCGGTGGGGGTGGCGGTGGCGGTGGCTACTCTGGCGGTGCTGGTAGAAGACATGATAGTAATTACGGTAATGGTGGGGGTGGCGGATCATATAATAATGGTAGCAATCAAAGCAATGAAGCAGGTATTTGGGATGATCATGGAAAAGTTGTTATAACTGCTTGTACAGGATTTTGTTTTGAAAGTTTAGGAATCTCTAATGATAACACTTATGCAGACCTGACCCTTTCAGCTGGTGGTTATAACACCAATGGTGGAAGCGGTGCTTTGGAAGCAAGCGACTTTTCATTTACTTTTTCTCGAAATGGTGGGGTAGCAACCAATGCGACCATTAGCAGTATAAAAAAGAATAATAATACCTCTGAAGGAAGTGCAAGCGCATTAACTGGCGGAGAAACGGTTATACGTTTTTTTCTAAACCTCACTGGTACTCCTGTAGGTATAGAGACCATAACTATAGCCCCTGCTAATGGATCAAGTATTTATAATAGTAGCGGAACAGCAATGTCTAGTAGCGCATCCATACAAGATGCGTTTACTGATAAAAACGGTCCATATATTACCGCAGCAAGCATAAATAGTGATAACACACAAGTAAGTGTAACTTTATCTGAGACAGCATATAGCACAAATGGTGGCAGCGGAGACCTTGCTAAAGAGGATTTCTCCCTTTCTATTTCAGGAGGTTCTGCTTCTTTGAGTAGCGCTACACCTACTGCACTATCTAAAAGCGGTGATATCTATACCTTGACATTTGGTGTCTCCGGAACAGCTTCAGGTCAAGAAGTTTTAACGGTATCCCCTGTTGCAAATTCAATCTATGATGCAAGCGGCAATGCATCAACAGCTTCTCAAAGTAATAATACTGTGTTTTTATATGATAAACGATTAGTTCAGAATACAAATCTTGAACATGATCTAAACTATGGAGTTTGGAATAAACTAATTAAGATGGATCAAAACGCATTTGTCCTTCAATACAGTGGAAGCAGCTCAGATGGATACTTACAAACTTTCACTACAAGCTCCGATGGCAATACTATTACACAAGTACTGGAAAAAGAATGGGGTACCAAGAATGATGTTTACTACCCTTCTTTCATCCGAATGTCTGAAGATACCTATTTAATTGCATATTATGGATATAACTCAGGAATCAAACATGATGGAACTTCTGTTAGTAATACTTGGGGACAATGGCTATCCGTCTTTCAGATTAAAAGTGACGGAAGTGTTATCAACGAATTAGGAAATTTTTTACATGACACATACACCAACTCAGATCCTTACAATGATTTAATAAAAATTGACGATGATACCTACGCGCTTGCTTACAAATCCTATAATTATGGGCCACAAACTTCTGGTAGTTGGGGAGGTTGGATTAAAACGTTCAAAGTGAACGGTGGAAATATCAATCAAGTTAATGAATTGCAACACTATACTAGTTCAGACTCCTATTGGCATTCCTGGGAGAGGTTAAGTGCTACCACTTACGCACTTGCCTGGCAAGGAAGTGGTGGAGATGGCTACATCACTACATTTACGATATCTACGGATGGAGCTACCATTACTGAAATTGCAGAATTAGAGCACGATGGCAACAACGGCTCGTATAATTCTTTTGCCAAACTTGATGATGATACCTATGTATTAGCGTATACGGGAGACGGTAGCGATGGACATATTTCTACTTTTACCATTCCTACCAATGGTGCATCTATTACTAAAGTCGCAACACTTGAACATGACAATAGCTATGGTATTTTCAATTCATTGGTTAGAATCGATCAAAACAAATTCATGCTTGCCTACAAAGCATCTGATAATGATGGACATGTAAAGATGTTCACTATTCCAGATGATGGTAGTTCTATTACTGAAGCCCTTACTTTAGAGCATGAAACTAGCTATAATCAATGGAATAGTTTACAAATTTTAGATTATGACAATTTTATTTTAGCTTACGAGGGAAGCTCAAATGATGGTTATATAAAGACCTTTAACTATCCTCAAATCGCTACCAGCACACTTCCAAGAATAAGCACATCAACGATCGCAGCGAATAACAGCACTATCGCTGTTACATTCAACGAACCAGTTTTCAATACCACTGGAGGTAGTGGTAATTTAGAAGCATCGGATTTTAGTCTAGCGCTTTCTGGAGGAAATGCTACTTTAGCTTCTGCTACCCCTACCTCAATTTCAGCAAGCGGGAACACCTACACCTTAGGCATGAACTTATCTGGAGAGGCTTCAGGTTTTGAGAAGATCACGGTCACCCCTGTCAATGATGGTATATTTGACGCATCGGATAATGAAGCAACTACAACTCAGCTTAATAATGAGGTATATTTAAGAGCGATTGGTGCCCCCATCATCACTGCTACATCAGTAGATGCATATAACACTAAATTAACGGTTAAATTCCTAAAACCTATCTTTAATACGAACAGTGGTTCGGGCTTGCCTGAGGTTTCAGATTTTTCTCTTGCGCTTTCTGGAGGAACTGCAACCCTCACTTCTGCTACTCCAACATCCATATCAGGTAGAAATGGACCAGAGCTTGAATTTACTTTTTCAACCAGTGGAGTAGCTGATGGTAATGAAACCATTACGATCACCCCAGTTCAAAATGCATTATGGGATATTGATGGAACTGTGGTATCAAATTCACAATCAAACAATACAGCAACCTTAAATGCATCTTTTATGAACCCCATCACCAATTTTGAGCACAATAGCGGCAACGCCACGCATAACTCTATGATCCATATATCGGGAGATGTGTATGCGATCGCTTATGAGGGGTCGAATAATAAAGGAACTATTCAAACCATATCCATAACTAGCGCTGGCGGCGTGACGAACAGCAGCTATATTGCTTCCGAAGAGCACGATGATAACAATGGAGAATACAATCAACTGGTCCACCTTACCGGGACCAAGTATGTCCTATTCTACAGGGGTCAATCTAGCGATGGTTTTGCCAAAGTTTTTAATATATCTAACAATGGTCAAACGATCGAAGCAATTAGCTCTGCATTAGAGTTTGCTACAAATGATGCTCAACATATTTCTGCTTTAAAGATAACAGACTCAACATTGGTAGCTGCTTGGCAAAGAAGCAATGATGATAATTATATAACGACTTTTAAGGTTTCATCGGATGGATCCTCCATTACATCGACCGTGAGCACTAACCACGATGGTAGTTATGGCAGATCGAATTCTTTAGTCCGGGCTGATGAGGATACCTATATCTTAAGCTATAACGGAAGTAGTAACTATGGAAGGGTCCAAACCTTTACTATTCCCCCCGATGGTAGCTCCATCACGGAAGTTGCCAATGCTGCATTTTCAGATAACAGTTACAGCTATTGGAATAGTATGATTCAGATCGATCATGACACCTATGTCAATGCGGGATACTCCTATAATACTAGCGGAGCGAATGGATATTATGGCGTATTAGAAACATTTACTATACCTCTAGATGGATCATCCATTACATCTGTTGCAACGTTGAAATATACCGATCAAAACCTTGGTACGCACAACAAACTGTTTAAACTGAATGATAGTGAATTTTTGTTAGCTTATGAAGGAAAGGATGGCGATGGATATCTAGAAATGTACAGCGTCTCTTCAAACGGAGCCACCTTGACAAAGAAATGGCAGAACGAATTCGATATATCCAATATGGAATGGCCTTCAATAACAAGACTAGATAAAAATACCATAGCCATTGCATATGCAGGAGGGTCAAGCGATGGATATATTCAAACATTTGATATTGGAACTTCTGATAATACGGGACCTGCAATAACCTTCAATTCTTTAAACTATGATAATAATCAGCTAACGGTCGGGTTGAATGAAAAAGCGTACGATGCAAATTCTGGCAGTGGGGACCTTGAAGTAGGTGACTTTGCATTATCTATAACCAATGGAGTAGCTACAATAGGAAGCGCAACTCCTACTAGCATCAGCCGCATTGGTGATCATCAGTATATACTTGGCTTTAGCTTGAGCGGAACTCCGAATGGTAGCGAACAATTGGCAGTTGTTCCGATAGCTAATTCCATTTTTGATATCAATGGCACTGCTTCTTCAACAAGTCAAAGCAACAACACTGTCAATTTATTTGAAAAGGTCCTACCTACGATCTCCTCTACTGCCCTAGCTGCTGATAACAGTACCATCACTGCAACTTTTTCAGAAGCAGTATTCAAAAGTCGCTCTGCCAGTGGAACAGGGTTTGCCGGAAATGGAGATTTGGAGGTAAGTGACTTTGTCCTTTCCATGTCAGGGGGTGTAGCAACACTAGGAAGTGCAACTCCAACCAGCATATCAAAAAGCAGCAATGCATATACCCTAGGTATAAATTATATCGGTCTTCCAAATGGCAGTGAGGTTATCACTGTCATACCAGCACAAGATGCAATATATGACAACACCGGAAACATAGCGAGCACAACACAAAGCAACAATACTAAAACATTCAATTCAGAGAAAATTCGTATCGCTAAGAGCCTAGAATTTGAAACCGGATACGCTCAATTCCTTTCCCTTTTAAAAAGAGATGCAGATACCTACATCGCAGCATTTATGTACAATTCCAATGATCGTAATGGTGATGGATATCTTTCAGCGTTCAATATTTCTGCTGATGGCGAGACCTTAACAGAGGTCAATGTTAATAATAGCTCAAGATGGCAATGGGAAAGTAATGATTACGCACAAGGTAATTGGGTGCAAGTAGATACTAATACGTTTGCGCTTGCATTCTGGGATTACGGCAATGGTGGCTATATCAACACATTTGATATTTCTGCAGATGGTTCAACCGTATCAGAAAAGAAACAGCGCTTCCAATTTAGTGCAAGTACCTCCACTTGGGATGGCTACTACAATTCATTTATTAAACTAAGTTCATCAATTTATGTAATTGCCTATCAAGATAATAGTAACCGTGGTGTCATAGCGACCTTTACTATATCAGATGATGGAAATACAATCGTTAAAAAGGATTCAGAATATTATATCTCTGGCGGTGGTAGCAATAATTACATGGCTTGGAACTCGCTCGTAAAGATCGATGATAATACAGTCGCAAACGCCCATTCAGGTGCAAGTGGCGGAGCTGAAGGCTGGATAACCACTTACAATATTGACCCATCAAGCGGAGACATAACGGGTGCCAGCGGCAGTCAAAATACTTATGTCAACAGACTAAAGCATGACAATGTCCAAGGAAAGTTCAATTCTCTAGTTCATCTTGGTAGTGATAAATATGTTCTTGCTTATGCAGGATCAGGCGATGATGGCTACTTGACAAGTTTTACCATATCTGCTGATGGTGCCACCATCACAGAAATTGAACAATTAGAGCATGACACCAACAGAGGTTTTTACAATAAACTTATCACTATCAGCGAAGAAGCAGTACTTTTAGTTTATTCAGGAGATGATAACGATGGTGGTAACGATTCTTATGATGGCTACATTAAGTCCATTAGCATCAACTCGAATGGAACAGGTATATCCGTTTCAGCGACTGATGAATTTGAGACACAAAAAGGAGAGTATACAGATATTGCTGATATCGATGGAAATACGTTTGCTGTAGTAAGCGAAGGCTATGGCAGTGAAGATCGGAAGAGCACACGTCTGAACTCCAGTCACACTTGA
>ENA-OSEY01002926-OSEY01002926.1-marine-metagenome-genome-assembly--contig:-NODE-2926-length-10725-cov-6.310293_pt1 | contig 10725 bp, 8 predicted proteins | sample MGYA00248465_ERZ534230 | MGnify/ENA primary metagenome ERZ534230 (study PRJEB26409, sample SAMN06344110) | marine metagenome | isolation source: Sea water from surface | place: Atlantic Ocean:Southern... | reverse complement strand
CAAGATTTCGTGATCTATTTTCAGGTAGACATGAATATGTACCAAAGGGAATAAGAACAACAAAAATGGGTTATGAATATAGACCACAAGCTATTTTGTACAATCTTCATAGAATTCATAAAGTGTTTCCCAATAAAGACATATTTATAACTGAGAATGGAATAGCAACTGATAATGATAATGAACGTATTGAATATGTTAGTGATGTTCTTAGTGACGTTCATGAGTACTTAGCTAAAAATGGAAAAGTAATGGGATATTTATATTGGTCAATACTTGATAATTTTGAATGGGATTTGGGATACAAAATGAATTTTGGATTAATTGAAATAGATAAAGGTGATTTCTCACGAAAACCACATGAATCTGCATATTGGTATGGCAATATTTCTAAAACAAATAATTTATCAAAGTAATAATTAAAATTTAGAATACAAATATGTACATAATTGCAGGATCTACAGGAACTTTGGGCTCAGCTATTGCAAGTGAGCTATCTAAAAATAATGATATATTTTTGATAGGTAGAGACGAACTCAGACTTAAAGAACAATCCGAAAAATATAATTGCAATTATGAAGTGATTGATCTTGCAAAAACACCTGAGCCAAGAGAATTTTCAAAAATTATCGATCAAGATATTGAAATTAAAGGCTTAGTTAATTGCATTGGCTCTATTTTGATTAAACCATTGCACGGTACATCTCTTGATGAATTTAATGATGTTATATCTACAAATCTTTTCTCTTCTTATTTCTTACTTGCAAGTTTTGCTAGAAGAATGAAAAATGGTTCAGCTATTTTCTTTTCTTCAATCGCAGGTTCCAAAGGATTATCAAATCATGAAGCAATTTCAGCTGCTAAAGCAGGTATTGAAGGATTTGCAAGATCAGCAGCAGCAACGTATGCAAAGGATAATTTACGAGTTAATGTAATCGCTCCGAGCATTATGGATTCAAATATGTCACAAAAAATACTTTCTACCGAAGCTTCAAGAGAAGTATCTAAAAACATGCATCCTATTTCGAAAATTGGTGATTCTGATGATATACTTCCTGTTATAAAATGGTTACTTAGCCCAGAAGCCAAATGGGTGACTGGACAGACAATTCATGTTGATGGTGGCCTATCAACTGTTAAACCACGGTAATAAGGGGGAGCAATGTCAGAAACGAAATACTTAGAAACTCATGAATGGTATAAAGTTGATAGTGATAGTTTTACAGTAGGAATATCTGATTTTGCACAAGGTGAATTGGGAGACATAGTTTTTGTTACATTACCAGAAGTAGGCCAAGAATTTAGTAAGGGTGATCCAATTGTTGAAGTAGAAGCTACAAAAACTGTAGCAGAAGCTTATGCTCCAATGGATTGTGTTATTACTGAAGTTAATTCAAATTTAGAAACTGAACCTGAGTTAATCAACAACGATCCTGTAGGCGATGGTTGGATGGTAAAAGCTGAAATCAAGGAAATGGATGATTCTGGAATGTCTTACCAGCAGTATGAGTCATTTATTTCTTAATGTCTGAATTAAAAACTACTTCTTTATACGACTTTCATTTAAGTAAAAATGCAAAAATGATAGATTTTGCTGGATGGTCTATGCCTTTTTCGTATGACGGAACTTTAAAAGAACATCATTACGTGAGAAATTCTGCAGGTTATTTTGATGTTTCACATATGGGTAGACTTAGATTAAGTTACTCACAAATAGAAGAAATTAACTACTTAATATGCTCTGAGTTAAAAAACTTAGAAAACACTAAAGCATTGTATTCAATCTTCACTTCTGAACAAGGAACTGCAATTGACGATGTTTTATTCTGGAAATTTGAGGACGATTTAATTCTTATATGTAATGCCAGCAATACAAATAAAATTAAATCACATCTAGAAATTAACTCAATTACTTATGAAGATCTTACTTTGACGACTGATTTAATAGCTATACAAGGTAAAAACGCGATAAATATCATTGATCAAATAATGACAATCCCAGATAAATTTTCAACCTATAAGGAGAATAATTATATTTATGCAAGAACAGGATACACAGGTGAAGATGGTGTAGAAGTGATGATTGATACTAAAGATACAGTGGACTTCATTAACATGCTTGAAACTAAAGGTGTTAAACCTTGTGGATTGGGATCTAGAGATACATTAAGACTTGAAGCTTCCCTACCACTTTATGGTTTTGAATTAACTGATGACATTTCACCAGTTGAAGCTGGACTTAAATGGACTATTACAAATGAAAATGATTATTTGGGGAAACAAATTATTGACGAACAAATAACATCTAGAAATCATAAGCATCTTAAGAGATTTAAATTGAATGCTAAACAAATCGCTAGAACAGGAACTATTTGCAGATCTGATGGAGTTGAAGGTATTGTAACGTCTGGAAATATCTCACCTATTTTAGGGTATCCAATTGGGTATGTTTTATTTAAAAGTAATCCCTCTGACGATTTAGTAGAGTTTGATATTCGTGGTAATTTAGTAGAAGGAAATTTGTTATATAAGAGGTTTTTAAGTTAATGTTTGTACCACATTCAGAAATTGATTTGAAAAAAATGTTTGAAGAACTTTCAATAAGTTCTCTTGATGATTTATTTACTCATATTCCTGAAACTTTGAAATTAAACGATGGTTTAAATGTTCCTGCTACTCTTTCTGAGCTTGAATCTATTGCTCATTTTGAATCTGTTGAATCTAAAAATACACAAAATTTAATTTGCTTTGCTGGTGGTGGACACTACGACGTGTATTTACCTCATACTGTAAAAACACTAACTATGAGACCTGAATTTATGACTTCGTATACGCCATATCAAGCTGAAATATCGCAGGGAATTTTACAAATATTATTTGAGTATCAATCGTTAATTTGCGATCTAACAGATATGGAACTAGCAAATGCATCTCTTTACGATGGTGCTACTTCTGTAGCTGAAGCAATATCTGTAGCTATAAATAAAACTAAAAGAGATGGAGTAGTTGTTTCAAATGGATTTAATCCAAATACAAAAGAAGTTGTTAATACTTTAGTAGATAAAAATAAATTTAATATTAAGTATGTTGACTTAGTTGATTACCAATTCCCAGAAGATTATATTTTCACTGAAGAGGACGCAGCATTTGTTGTATCCCTTCCTCACTATGAAGGTTCAGCACAAGATTTAACTTCAATAGTTCAGAATGCAAAAGCAGCAGGTGTTATATCTATTTGTTATGTAGATCCATCAATGTTAGGGATTTTGAAGACACCAGGTTCTATGGGATTTGATATTGTAGTTGCTGAGGGTCAATCTATGGGTTCACCACTTTCTTTTGGAGGTCCAACGGTTGGTTGGTTTGCAACTAAAAAAGAATTAGCGAGATTAGTTCCTGGAAGAATTATAGGGGAATCTCGAGACGCAAATCATACTAAAACATACGTAATGACTCTTAGAGCAAGAGAACAGGACATTAGAAGAGAAAAAGCATCATCTAATATTTGTACTAATCAGACATTAAATGCTGTAGGTTCAACAATACATTTATCTTGGTTAGGACCACAAGGTTTATATGAGATTGGCTATCAAGCGATACAAAAAGCTTCTTATATGAAACAACAACTATTAGAACACAACTTTAATATATCAAACCAAAATAACTCACTTAGAGAATTTATCCTAGAAACATCCAGACCTGCCAAAGATGTAATTATAGAAATGGGTGCAAAAGGATTTTTAGCTGGAATTAAATATTCTGAAAATGAAATTCTTGTAGCAGTTACAGAAAAGAGAACGAAAAACGAGATTGATGATTATATCTCATCATTACAGGAGGTAGTCAATGCATAGTGGAGGTAACGCAAGTTCATTGCCGCTTGTAGGGGGTGCTCCTGAACCAACAATAAATCAATTATCAAAACCAGGAAGAAGAGCATCTCGTTTTCCTAAGTTAGATGTACCTGTGACAGAAATTAATAATCCAGCAATACGAACAGACAAACCTAGCTTGCCTGAAGTTTCCGAACATGATTTAGTTATGCATTATTCTCGTCTTGCTCATAGAAACTTTGCTGTTGATGTTGGTTTCTATCCTCTAGGTTCATGCACAATGAAATACAATCCAAGATTTGCTGATTATGTTGCAAGTTTAAATACTTTTGCAAACTCCCATCCTTCAACACCTGAGGCTTTTACCCAAGGAAACTTAGAAGTATTACATGAACTTGAAGGTTTTCTTTTAGAAATAACTGGCATGGACAATGCTACGTTTCAGCCACCAGCTGGCGCTTCTGGCGAGTTGACGGGATTATTAATTATTAAGAAGTATTTAGAAGAAAATAATTTAACAAACAAAACTGATATTATCGTCCCAGATTCTGCTCATGGCACAAATCCAGCTTCAGCAAGAATGGCAGGTTTTAACGTTGTTGAAGTTTCCACTGATATTAGGGGAATGGTCAATATTGATGATCTTCGCAGCTTAGTAAATGAAAACACTGCTGGATTAATGCTCACCAATCCTAATACTGGCGGTTTATTCGAAGAGAATATTATGGAAATTTCCAACATTATTCACGAGAGTGGTGGACTAGTTTACTATGACGGAGCAAATCTAAACGCAATAGTTGGCGTCTGTAGACCTGGTGATATGGGTTTTGATATTGTTCATTCGAATTTACACAAAACTTTTGCAACTCCTCATGGAGGTGGTGGACCAGGATCCGGTCCAGTTGCAGTGAAGAGTTTTCTTAAAGAGTATCTACCTGGACCTATAGTAGAAAAAAATGATGATCAATATACATGGTATACACCATCATCATCTATCGGCCGTATGCATGGTTATCATGGAAACTTTTTAGTTGCTCTCAGAGCGCTTGTTTATATGAAATTATTAGGAAAAGAAGGATTGGATACTTTAGGATCTTATGCAGTATTAAATGCTAGATATTTAAGCTCAATAATTTCAAAGATTATTCCACTTGCTTACAATGAGCCATGTATGCATGAGTTTGTAGCTACAGTTAAAGATCTAAAAAAATCTCATAAAATAAAAGCGTATGATGTTGGTAAAGCACTTTTGGATAAAGGTTTTCATTCTCCTACAATTTATTTCCCATTGATTATTGAAGAAGCTTTAATGTTTGAACCTACTGAAACACAAACAGTAGATACTCTAGATGATTTAGCAGAAACATTAAGGATCATAATAGATGAACTTCAAGGTGATGATGTATCTCTTGAATCATATCCAAAAAACTTACCAGTTGGCAGACCAAATGAGTTGATACCAGCAAAACATCTTACAGTTAATTGGGGAGATTTTGAACTTCTTGAAATAACTGAATAAGATACATATATGAATCCATCGCAGTTGGAATTAGATAGAAATATAACGACGTTAAGAATAAATTCATCCGAATTATCAAAAATGTCCAATCAAGAATTAATTGTATTGCTAAACAAGACAATTGAAAACATACAAGGAATTGCATATTATTGGGCTACTCTTTCTGCTGAAAAAAAAGGAATTCTTCAAAAACATAAAGAAGGAGAAGAATGGCTAGGTGGTCCATTTGTAAGTATTTTAACTTTACAATATTACATTGATTACTTAGAGAAAAACGATCAACTAGATATAAATAAATTTGATGATTCTAAAAATTCTTATAAGGTGTTTCCAAATAAGTTTATTGAAAAATTAACATTCCCGTTATTAAATGCAGAAATTAGATTTAGTAAATCTATGAATTTTGAACAAATAAATGAATATCGAGGTTTTAAGCAAAGAATTGGAACGGATTCAGGTAGTGTTACTCTAATTTTAGGTGCTGGAAATGTTTCATCGATTCCGTTCTTAGACACTATATTCCACTTGGTAGCAAATCGCTCATCAATAATTCTTAAACTGAATCCTGTAAATGATTACCTTAATCCAGTATTTCAAAAAGTTTTCCATGAATTTATTGAACGAGGTTTTATTTCTGTAGTCAATGGTGACATTCCAACTTCAAAATATCTCACCGAACATAGGTCTATTGATGCTATACACTTAACCGGCTCTAACTATACATATGAAAACATAGTCTATGGAAGAGTTTTGAACGATAAAGAGAGAAAACTATCTCAACTGAGCAAATCAAATAAAAAACCTATTTTTACTGAATTAGGTAATGTAACACCAATTATTGTTCATCCCGGAAAATGGTCTAATTCTGAAATAAAATTTCAAGCTAGAAAAATAGTAACTGCTAAATTAAATAATTCTGGATTTAATTGTATAGCAGCCCAAGTAATTGTCCTTCCTAAGGGTTGGAGTTCAAATGAAAAGTTAAAAAAGTATATAAAACACTATTTAAAAAAGATAGGAGATACAACATCCTATTACCCTGGTGCTATTGAATCATTAAAAGAACTTCAAAATAATAAAAATTATGAACAAATTAATGATCAAGTATGTTCTACACCGTTTATGGTCTCAGACTTAGATTCAGATGAACAATTCAGTATTGAAGAAGTATGGAATAGCACATTGTACTTTAAAGAAATTGAATACACAGATTATGAATCATTCGCAAATAATAGTATTGATTATGTGAATAATGAACTTTGGGGAAATTTAGGTGCAACAGTTTTAATAAAGGATTCAAAGAAAAAAAGAAATTCTGAGGTAGTTGAAAATTATAAACACAATTTAAATTATGGAACTATTGCTATTAACGAATGGGCTGCAATAGCATTTATAATTCCTACAATGCCTTGGGGCGGATATCCAGGAAATAAAGATAACGACATACAAAGTGGTCAAGGTTTTGTTCATAATTCATTTTTTTTTGAATCTCCACTAAAAGGCATAGTAGAAACTAACTTCAGATTTTCAAGGTTTATTGATCCTCCATGGTTTGTGAATAATAAAAAGGCTCACAGACTATTTAAAAATCTTACTTATTATCAAGCAAATAATTCAAAGATAAACTTTATTAAATTATTATTTTCGACACTAATATAAAAGTGTGAAATTAAGATTACTAATTGTATTTATTCTTATAGTGTCTTGCTCAGCAGCAGATACTAATGAAGAAGTAGTTGTTGAGACAACACAACAGTCTACGACTACTACTATTGCTGATTCCGATGCAACAACTACAACCGAAGCTGTAATTTCATATGAGTTCGATATAGAAAGAATGTCACCTTTAACTGGAAAAGAAATTCCACCTGAGCTTTGGCTTAACAGACCAAAGAGAGTTGTAGCCTTTAAGATAGATAACAATATAAATGCACGACCTCAATCTGGTTTGCAAGAAGCTGACTCTGTATTCGAAATTTTAGTTGAAGGTGGAATGACAAGATTCTTAGCATTTTTTCTAGATAATACTTCCAAATATTTAGGACCAATACGATCTGCTAGACCTACTGATCCAACTGTAATACGTCCCTATGATGGAACTTTAGTGGTATCTGGTGCCACAGACGGTTTGATTCCTGCAATAAGGCAATTGGGTGTTCCAGTTTTAGAAGAAGTGAATGCACCAGCAATGTTCAGAATAGGTTCAAGAAAGGCACCTCACAATCTTTATGCTGATACAGAATTAGTTAGAGATGTAATTGACAGTAAAGGGTACAAATTTTTACAACCAGGTCCTCAACCTTTATATCCATTTGGATTTGATCAAAATAATTGGAGTACTGGTGCTAACAAAATCACAATTCAATATTCTGATTTTACGACAGTGATATGGAAAATGGATGGAGATAGATATTCAAGATTTATAATAGATGCATATTCGAGCGAGAAAGATGCTGTCGCTCATAATTTTATTTCTCAAGACGGTAATTATACTGACATACTTTCAACAGAAACTATTGTTGTTATTCAGGGTGCACTTTATAAAGATAAGGCTACTACTTTACCAAGTATATTAACTGTGGGTATAGGAGACTTGTATATCTTTAATGATGGTAAATATGTACAAGGAACATGGAGAAGAACTGATATATCAGAAAGTTTTGAATTTTTCGATATTAATCAAAATCCAATAGAAGTTCCACCTAGTTCCCAATGGATTCACGTAGTTCCAAATGAAGGACAAATAGTCTGGTCAAATAGCTAGTGCTAATATCTCTTTTAGCTTCTTTACTTATATTATCTAGTCCTGTTTCACATAATTATAACTGTTCAGAATATGACAAAAGTAGCTTGATAAGAAGTGAAATAATGCTTCAAGTGGTTTTGAAAAACTATGGATACTATACATCAAAAATTGATGGCGATTTTGGTCCAGCTAGTAAAAAAGCCTTAAAAGAGTTTCAATCATCAAATAATCTAGTTTCAGATGGAATATTAGGTAAAAATACCTGTAAAACACTAAATAATAAAGCAAATGTAGTTAAAAAAACAATAATTTCTTCAAACATTGTTAATACAAACTCTCTGAAACCAAAAACAACAGAATTATTAAATGTTCAAAAAAGACTTTCAGAGTTAGGATTTTATTCAGGTGAAATTGATGGAATAAATGGATCACGAACAAAAATTGCAATTAAAAATTTTCAAAGTAGAGCAGGACTAACACCAGATGGGATCATAGGACCTAAAACATTAAGTGCACTTGAAAAAGGTGAAGAATCTTATGTGACAATAGATAATTCAAACAACAATGCAAACAATTCAACAACTATAGATACTTCATCTGCTTTGGATTTAAGAAATTATGATCCTTCAAAGCAGTGTGTAAATGGGTATGTAGATTCAAATAATGTATGGGTTGCTGATCCATGTTTTTATCCTGTTTTTGTTTATCGCTTTGGTAACACTGCACAAGTAAATTCTCAAAATGAACTTGATGCATATTTAGGCGATAGATGGAGTTTAGAGAAAGAAAAAACTTACGTAACTATTGGTAGAGTCGATACTCAAAATTATACAGACGGTATTAATTCACCAGTTAATGGCTTAGTAATGCCATCAAATGCAAATAACAAAATAGTTATAGGTATCAAAAACGATAATAATGTTAGAGCTAGACCACAATCTGGACCACAGCAAGCTGATGCCGTATTTGAAGTTCTCGTAGAAGGTGGTATGACTAGATTTATTAATATTTTTTATGAATCTGATACAACTTATCATGGACCCATTAGATCAGCTAGACCAACAGATCCAACTGTACTGCGACCATTAGATGGTGTTCTTGTAGCGAGTGGAGCTACTGGGGGATTGATACCAGAAATTTTAGATATAGGTGTTCCAGTGATAACTGATAGAAGGCCTGAGTTTTTTAGAATTAACTCACGTAGAGCACCGCACAATTTGTATGCAGATACTCTTAAATTAAAAAATTTAGCAATTTCAAAAGGATATAAAAAATCAAACAACCCTCAGCCACTTTTTCCTTGGGGATCTCCAAATTACAATAAATGGTCTAACGTAAATTCAGTCACATTAAAATTTTCTTCTCAAACTTCAACTAAATGGACTTGGAATGGGAATGAATATTTAAGAACTTACTACGACGCTTATAAGGGTTCATCTAGTAATAATGTTCACAATTGGATTAACATCAATGGTTCAGTTGGACAAATAAATACAAAAACAGTTATTGCATTATTTTGTGAACCTTACATGCATCCTCTTCAACTACCATCTGTCAAAACAGTTGGTCAAGGTCGTGCAATAATTTTGCATAATGGAAAATTACTTGATGGATTTTGGAAACGTGGTTCTAATTTAGATCCTTTCCATATCGTTGATTCGAATGGAAATACATTATATATACCACCCGGAAAACCTTGGATTTCCTTAGTTCCTAGTACTTATATTCCTACTTTTGACAATTAACTTTACTTTTGTCGTTATTAAATGGTATATTAAGAGTGCGTTTCAATTAAGTGTGATACGCAGCCCTGTTGGGAAGCCCTCTTTTTGGGGGCTTCCATTTTTTTAGGGCTAATTTAATTTAGATAAAATATCTAAGGTATCTCCCCAAACAATATCTGGAATGTAAGCAATTAAATAAGTACATCCAGCTTCTTTATATTTATTAAGGGTTTCAAAAACTTCATCTTCCAAACCTATTAATGGTCGTTCATAATAATATTCTTTTGGAATGTTTGTATAAGATGATAATTTTTCAATTTTTGCATCAAGTTTATTTTTGTCTTCAGCTATTAGAACATTCGTATGTAATGTACGACCTATTTCTGAATATTCTCTATTTTCTTTATCGCAATGATCTTGAAGGATGTTTGATTTATTTATAAAACCATCTACATCTACATCCCAGTTTCCGTAATCTCCATATCTAGCTAAAAGTTTTAGTGTTACTTTTTCACCACCTCCACAAACCCAAAGAGGAGGATATGGTTTTTGTAATGGCTTAGGTTGATTAATAGCTCCATCAATTTTATAAAACTCTCCTTCGAAGACAGGATTCTCTTCAGTTGTCATCAATTTATAAATGATAAGTGACTCTTCTAACATTTTTAATCGTATACCAGCTGTTGGGTAGTCATATCCATATGCTTTATATTCGTGATCATACCATCCAGCACCTATTGCATATTCCAACCTTCCACCAGACATAACATCTATGTTTGATGCTACTTTAGTTAAATATGCTGGATTTCTATATGAGTTACAAGTACACATTTGTCCAAGTCTTAATTTATTAGTTGTTTGAGAAAGAGCTGACATTAATGTCCAACATTCATAAGTAGGATC
>ENA-OSEY01002925-OSEY01002925.1-marine-metagenome-genome-assembly--contig:-NODE-2925-length-10728-cov-3.742184_pt1 | contig 10728 bp, 9 predicted proteins | sample MGYA00248465_ERZ534230 | MGnify/ENA primary metagenome ERZ534230 (study PRJEB26409, sample SAMN06344110) | marine metagenome | isolation source: Sea water from surface | place: Atlantic Ocean:Southern... | reverse complement strand
TGATGGCAAGAAATATCATTCAGAAAAAAGATTTGGTTTAGTTGGAGATAACTTTAATGATGAAAAAGTTATAAAAAAACTTCCAGGAAAATACGCAATAGGTCACAACCGTTACTCAACAACTGGTGGAACTGCTTTGAGAAATGTTCAACCTTTTTTTGCTGATACAAATGCAGGTGGAATTGGAGTTGCCCATAATGGTAATCTTACAAATGCTATAACATTAAGAAATAAGTTAGTTGAAGAGGGAGCAATTTTTTACACAACGTCTGATACGGAGACAATTGTTCAATTAATAGCTAAATCCAAAAGAGTGAAAACTATAGACAAAATTATAGATGCTATATTTCAAATTCAAGGAGGATATGCACTTGTAATGATGACACAAAATACACTTATTGGTGTAAGAGATCCTTATGGAATTCGACCATTAGTGATTGGTAAGTTAAAAAACTCCTATGTGCTTGCATCTGAAACATGTGCCTTTGATATAATTGGAGCTAAATTTGTTAGAGAAGTAGAAAATGGTGAAATTGTTTATATTGAAAATGATGAATTAAAAAGTGTTAAACCTTTTCCACCAAGAAAGATTAGGCCTTGTGTATTTGAATATATATATTTTTCAAGACCAGATAGTATTTTAGATGGTAAAACTGCTTATGAACATAGAAAAAGTTTTGGTGCACAACTAGCAAAGGAAGATGATATTAATGCAGATTTAGTAGTACCAGTGCCAGACTCGGGAAATGCTGCAGCATTAGGATATGCTGAAGAAAAAAAGATGAGATTTGACTTAGGTTTAATTAGAAACCATTACGTGGGAAGAACTTTTATAGAACCTTCTCAACAAATTCGAAGTCTTGGGGTAAAATTAAAATTAAATGCAAACTTATCAGTAATCAAAAATAAAAAAAAAATATTAATCGATGACTCACTTGTAAGAGGAACAACCTCATATAAAATAGTTAAGATGTTATATGATGCTGGAGCCAAAGAAGTGCATGTTAGAATTGCTTGTCCTGAAATCAAATATCCTGATTTTTATGGTGTAGATACCCCTACAAAGAAAGAACTATTGGCTGCTAACAAAACTGTAGATGAAATAAAAGAATTTATAAGTGCACAAAGTTTGAAATTTTTGAGTTTAGATGGGCTGTATAAAGCCATGGGATTTGAAAAAAGAAATGATAACTATCCTCAATTAACAGATCATTATTTTACTGGTGATTATCCAGTAAAAATAATTGATGAATTAGGTGGGGATAAAGTTACTCAATTATCACTCTTAAGTACTGGTTCAAATAACTGATGAAAAAAGTAAGTTTTACTGAAATGAAGCATGGAACCAAAGAGGATTATGCTCTTTTAGACAAACACGAAAAAGAATATGAAAGAAAAACTGCTGATAGAATTTTAAACTATCTTTCAAAACTAGATAGCACACTTGAAGGATATAAAGTTTCAAGATTAGAACATTCTTTACAATCAGCTACTAGAGCATTTAAAAATGGAGAGAGCGAGGAAATGGTTGTTGCAACTCTATTACATGATATAGGAGATGAACTAGCTCCAATGAATCACTCGCAGTATGCTGCATCAATATTAAGACCTTATGTATCTGAAAAAACACATTGGATCATTGAAAAACATGGTTTGTTTCAAACTTATTATTCAGCAGAACATTTGGGTGGAGATAAAAATGCTAGAGAAAGATATAAAGATCATAAATATTATCAAGCAACTATTGATTTCTGTGAGAATTACGACCAATGTTCCTTTGATCCAGATTATAAATCAATGACATTAAAAGAATTTGAGCCCATGGTAAGGAAAATATTCGCAAGAGATCCTTTTTATCATCACTAAATTTTCATATGACTAATCGACTGGCCTCTGAGAAAAGTCCGTATCTAAAACAACACGAAAATAATCCTGTTGATTGGTATCCCTGGAAAAGTGAAACTTTAAAATTAGCTAAGGATGAAAAAAAACCAATTTTTCTAAGTGTTGGTTATGCCAGTTGTCATTGGTGCCATGTTATGGCTCATGAAAGTTTTGAAGATGAAGAAACGGCAAAAATAATGAATGAAAAATTTATAAATATCAAAGTTGATAGAGAAGAAAGACCAGATCTTGATTATGTTTTTCAGAGAAGCTTATCAATTTTAACTGGTACGCAAGGAGGATGGCCTCTTTCTATGTTTTTAGATGAAAATGGTGTGCCTTTTACAGGAGGTACTTATTTTCCTCCAAAAGAAATGCAAGGAAGACCTGATTTTAGAAAAGTTTTAAATAATGTTTCAGATGTTTATAGAGATAATAGAGAAAAAATAATCGCACAAGCTTCACAAATGCAGGATATTTTTTCTAAAATTAATCAAAGATCTGCAGTTTTAAATCAACCTCTTTTACCTTTTGTAGATAAAATTATTTCATATTTAGATGAAGAACATGGAAGTTTCAAAGGTGCTCCAAAATTTCCTCAATTTTATTTATTTGATGCCATGTTTTATTTCTATTTAAAAACTAATGATGAAAAATATCTTAAACCAGTGGAAACATTGCTAAAAAATATTTGTTCAAAAGGAATTTACGATCAATTAATCGGTGGCATAGCCAGATATACAGTTGATGATAAGTGGATCATTCCACATTTTGAAAAAATGCTCTATGATAACATTCAGTTTATAAGCCTTTTATCAAAATTTTATCAAAGCACAAAATCTGATTACTTTAAAAGAAAATTAATTCAAACAATAAACTATATAAATACAGAATTTGTAAATGACATTGGATTATATGGGTCAGCATATGATGCTGATAGTGAAGGTGTGGAGGGAAAATTTTATACATGGTCTTTCGATGAACTTAGCAAGATTTTACAAACTAATTTAAATATATTTGCAAAAAAATACTTAGTAACTAATGAAGGTAATTTTGAGGGGAAAAATATTCTTGTTGAGCAAAATAATGATCTGGATGAAAAAGAACAAGAAGTTATAGAAAGAGCAGAGAAAGATCTAATTCTAATCAGAAACAAAAGAGTTAAACCATTATTTGATGATAAATCTCAAACAGATCAAAATGCATTTTTGATAACAGCTTTATTAAATGCATCTGTTGTTTTGGAAGATGAGAATATTAAAGAAATTGCTTTTCAAAAGTTCAAAATACTTAAAGAGAAAATGTCAGACAAAATATTTCATTGCTATCAGTCAGAAGAAATTGATGTTTTTCTAGAAGATTATGTTTTTTATTCAAAATTATTATTAAATTTGTACGAAATTGAGGAAAAAAAAGAATATTTAGATGAAGCTTCTAAAATAATGGTTGAAGCGTGGAATATGTTTTATGATGACAAATCAAAACTACTTCAAAAAAATCCTATCAAAATAAATGATCTTTTCGTTAGTCCCGTTGATTTAAATGATAATAATATACCCAATGGTAATAGTGTTTATTTAACCCAAATAAATAAATTATATTACATAACAAATGATAAACACTGGTCTGAAAAATCACGTATACTTCAACAATCATTTCACCAAATTTTAAACTCAAATTTCTCACAAATGTTTAGCTTTGTTAAAGCATTAGATATGTATCACGAAACTATTTCATTTACGTTTTATGGTGATAACAAAGAGATAAAAGATTATTTATTAAAAAATTATTTTGATAGAGCTATATTTATATACAATACAGAAAATAACTCTGATTCAGGCGTTGTAATTTGTAAAAATCAGACATGTTCAAACAAAATATCTAGTATTAATGAGATAAATGATTATTTAAAAGGTATAAGAAATTAGGATGATAAATAATAAAGATCAAATTATTAAATATTTTGAAGATGGCATCAAAGAAGAAGGAAATCTAAAAATTGGTGTTGAACATGAAAAATTTATATTTAATAAAAAAGATAACAAGAGAATTGATTATTCGTCTATAACAAAAATGTTTGACCATCTCTATGAGTTTGGTTGGAAGCCAATTAAGGAGAATGATAAAGTAATTGGTCTTAGCAAAGAAGATAAAAATATTACACTTGAGCCAGGAAACCAAATTGAATTATCTGGAGCAAAACTAAGTAATATTCATGAAGCGTGTTCAGAATCTCATGAGTATTTATTTGAATTAAAACAAGTTTTAGAAAAACTTAATTTTAGAATTATAAGTGCGGGATTTGATCCTATATCCAAACTTTCAGAAATACCAAACAACCCAAAACAAAGATACGAGGTCATGACTAAAGACATGCCTGAAGGTGGAGCATTAAGTTTAGATATGATGTATAGAACATGCGGCACACAATTAAACATTGATTATACTTCTGAGGAAGATTTTTCAAAAAAGTTTAGGTTAGCAAATTATTTAGTCCCAATTAATATTGCTTTATTTGCAAATTCTTCAATCATTGAAAAAAAAAATAGCAATTACTTTTCATATAGATCGCATGTATGGCAACAAACATCACGTGGTGGCCTTCCTAAATTTTTTTTAGAAAAAGTAAATTTTGAAAATTATGCCGAATATATAATGAGTATGCCATTATTATTTTTACAATCTGATGGGAAATATATTTCAGGAAAAAAATATATATTTAAGGACTTCATGGATGGAAAAATAAATGAGATTAAAAATTTACAACCAACAGAGGCAGAATTGAGTACGCATCTTGGAACCATATTTACAGAAAACAGATTAAAAAAATATATAGAATTAAGATCTATGGATGCTTGTGGTTGGGATTGTTTATGCTCCGGTCCTGCTTTTAACACAGGACTGCTTTATGGAAATTTAGATGAAGCTTTAGACGTTGTGAAAAAATGGGATGCAAATGAAGTTTTAGAGGCTTACAGCAATGCACCAAAAAAAGGACTATCTACTCCTCTTATGGGCAAAGATCTATTGTATTGGTCCTCAGTAATATTAAATATTTCCAAAAAAGGACTAACAAACAGAAATATACTTAACAAAAAAGGTATGAACGAGGAAAAATTTATAGATCATTTATTTAGAATTATTGAAAATAAAAAAACAAATGCAGATCATATGTTGTATAAATTTTCTAAAGATGAGAATTTAGCAAACTTATATGACCAATAAAATTATTGCTGTTCAAGGTAATAACTTAAATAACTTAAATCCATTAACAGATACTAGTATATTTCTTGCAAAAAGCGGGGAAAATAGAGGCTATAAAATCTTTTATTATGAGCCAGAAAATCTATCAATTAAAAATAAAAAAGTTTTTGCAAATGGAAGTTTTATTAAAATTGATTACTCTAAAAAAAAATTTTTTAAAATAATTAAAAAAACACATATTGATTTATCCAAAGTAAAATTTATTTTAGTTCGTCAAGACCCACCATTCAATCTTGAGTATATATCTACAACTTACATTTTAGATACTATTAAAAATAAGGTTCGAGTTATTAATAATCCTACTTCTATAAGAAATATTTCTGAAAAATTATATTCAATGAAATTTATTAATTTTATGCCTGATACAATATTTACAAAAAAAGTAGAAGATATTTTGCATTTTTATAAAAAATACAAAAAAATAATACTTAAACCAATTCATAGTTACAGTGGTAATGATATTATTTATGTAAATAACAAATTAAACAAAAAACTTATTTTAAAGTTTATTAAAAAACACGGACACATAATGTGTCAAAAATTTTTACCAAAAATAAAATTTGGAGATAAAAGAGTTTTTATAATCAATGGTAAGATTTGTGGCTGTATTTCAAGAGTGCCCAAAGAGGGATCAATTTTAAGTAATATGAGTAAAGGCGCGAAACCAAAATTGATTAAATTAACTAAAAAAGAAATTAAAATTTCAAATATAATTGCAAAAGATCTTGTGAAAGAAGACATTTATTTCGCAGGAATTGATTTTATAGATGAGAAATTAAATGGAGATATTAACGTTACTTCACCTACAGGCTTAAAAACTTTTTTTGATTTATCAAATATAAACCTTGCAGATTATTTCTGGAAAGGTTTGAGAGCTTGAAAAATCTCACCAATCAGCAAAAAGGTTCTTTAATGGCTTTTATTGGTGTTATGTTTATAACGCCAGATTCTCTTTTTATAAGATTATCTAACATAGAAACTTGGGGCATGCTTTTTTATAGAGGAGCAATACCTTTTTTAGTTGTGCTTTTTGGTCTTATAATTTTTTACAAAAAAAATTTTTTTAATGCTTTGTTCAAAATTGGTTATCCAGGATTATTTTATGTAATAAGTTTTTCGATTTGTAATATTACTTTTATAATCTCAATTCAAAATACCAATGTAGCAAATACATTATTAATGATAGCGCTTGCCCCTATGCTTTCAGCGATATTAGGAGCAATTTTTTTAAAAGAAAAACCTGAGAAGAAAACATGGGTTGCAATAATCATCACCTTTACTGCATGTGTTTACATATTTTACGACTCACTTAGCCTTGGTAATTTCTACGGTGACCTTTTTGGGTTAATTACTGCTTTTGGATTAGCTTGTAACGCTAATTTAGCAAGATATGCAAAATCTACTGATTTAGTCCCCTCTGCCGTGATCGGTAAATTATGTGTTGCTATATTTGCCTTTTTCTTCGTTAAAGACTTTACGCTTGTTGGCACAGATATGATTTTTATACCTATTATGTGTGTTATGTGTGTTGCGATACCATTTGTTTTAGTAACTATAGCCCCACGATTTATAACTGCAGCTGAAGTTAACCTTTTTTTTCTTTTAGAGACAATTATTGGGCCAATATGGGTCTGGCTAATTATTAAAGAACAGCCCTCAACTCAAACTATATTAGGAGGGATTGTAATTATTATTACGATTGCAATTCATTCATTATTAGCCATAAAAAAAACACAAACCAAAACTACTTAGCCGCCAGATTTAACTGACAGTAAATATATAAATGCAAAAAGAAGTAAAAAAGTCCTGGGCTCTTTTTATGGGAATAGGGGTAATGATGATTGCTCATGGATTGCAAATGCAATTGATGGGCATTAGATCAGTTCTGGAGGGTTTTAGTGTTTTAACAACTGGTATCTTCATGTCAGGATATTATGTTGGATATTTTATTGGATCAAAAACCACTCCTAATTTTGTATCAAAAGTTGGACACATAAGAGTGTTTGCGGCTTTTGCATCACTTGCATCTTTAAGTGCATTATTAGCTGTGGTTTATGTTAATCCAATAATGTGGACTGTCAGTAGATTTGTAACAGGGGTAAGTTTAGTTAGCTGTTATGTGGTAACTGAAAGTTGGTTAAATGACAGAGCTACTAATAAAAACAGAGGTCAACTGCTTTCAGCTTACATGATGGTTATATTTTTTGGTTTAGCAATTGGTATGTTGTTGCTTAATGTTAGCGAACCTAAGAACTATGAACCATTTATTTTAGTATCAGTATTATTATCAATTGCTCTTGTTCCAATTTTGCTAACAAAAAGACCTGCGCCAAAATTCAAGAAAATTGAGACTATAAGTATTGTGGAATTATATAAAATTTCTCCGCTTGGTACATTCAGTTCTTTTTTTACTGGTGTAATTCATGCAGCATTTTTTTCTTTAATTTCAGTTTATGCTACACTTGCAAAATTATCTCTTTTGGAAACATCAGTACTTTTATTTATTGCAACAATAGCTGGTGTGCTAGGTCAAGGGCCTATTGGATATTTATCTGATAAATATGATAGACGAACAGTTATTGTTATTTCAACTTTTGGAAGCTCTGCCTTAGCACTTTTATCAATTCTTACTGCAAATGATCCGTTACAAAATATATATTACATGAATGAATTAGCATTCAGAAAAATAGTATTTTTTGTTGCTGTTGGATTATATGCAAGTTTATGTCTTCCATTATTTTCTTTAAACCTTGCTCACACTAATGACTTTGTACCTAAGACAAAATTTGTTGCAGCAGGAGGTGGTTTACAATTAATTTTTGGTTTTGGTGCAATAAGTGGTCCAATTCTTTGCTCTATCTTTATGGGTTGGTTTGGCTTAAACGGTTTTTTTGTTTTTCTAATACTAATTCACAGTTTAATCGGAGCATTTGGACTTTATAGAATGAGAGTGAGAGAAACTGTTGAAAATCCAGACTCAACTTTTACCCCAGTACCAGCAACTATTACTCCTGCAGGATTAGAGTTAGATCCTGATGCACCTGCAACATTAGATCAAAATTCAAATGCTGATGAAACTCAAAAAACTTTTGGATAAAATTCAATTAATCTAGAACTTCAATTTTATCTCCAATATTTATACTTGAAGATGTTAAAATCTGACATCTAAGACCACCTTTTCTTAAAAATTCCTTTAAAACATTATCTTGATTTAATGATTCATTAAGATGTCTGCAGGGTCTACATAAATCCATACCCTCAACTTCAACAGATCCAATTTTTAGTTTTTTTCCAACCAAATCATTCAGCTTAATTCCTTTGGTAATTATATTTCTTCTAAAATCTATATATGGAATATTTAAACCGTATTTAATATTGTAATAATCAATGTTCTCAGACTCTATTAGAGATAATTGATTAAATGGGTCGTTAAATTCTTTGAAATGCCTATCCCCTACTATGCCTTGATTTGCAATTACTTTAACTGTTTTAACTTCTTGAATTTTTTGATTGTTTTTTTCTGTAATTCCAATTTTAATAACTTCAGGCATTCAAAATAGTATGACTTATCTTTCCTCAAATCAACTTCAACAATACAAGGATGAGGGATTTGTTTCACCTATAGATATTTTTTCAAAAGACAAAGCAAAAGAAATTAGAGATGAAATTGAAACTATTGAACAAAGATTGCCTGGAGAACTTGATAAATCAGGAAGATACAATGCGCACCTCATCTCTCCTTTGCTTGATGAAGTAACGCATAATTCAAAAATATTAGATGCAGTACAATCCTTAATTGGCAAAGATATTCTAGTTTGTGGGACAACGTTATTTATAAAAAATCCAAAGGAAAAAGGATTTGTAAGTTATCATCAGGATGCAAAGTATATTGGATTAGAGCCTTATAATTGGGTTACTGCATGGGTTGCGATAACAGACTCAAATGAACAGAATGGATGTATGAGAATGTGGTCAGGATCTCATAAAGATAACCTTAAAGATCATGATCAAAAATTTAATGAGGGAAATCTATTAACTAGAGGTCAAACAGTAAACAATGTTCCTGAACAAGAAACAAAGGCCTTAATACTGTCAGCAGGACAAATGTCACTACATCATCCTAAAACAGTGCATGGCTCAGGTTTAAACAAAAGCAATGATAGGAGGATAGGTTTTGTTATACAAAGTTACATAGGAAGTAATGTAAAACAAGTAATTGGAAAAAATAGTGTTCAACTTGCAAGAGGAGAAGATAAATTTAATTTTCATGAAAAAATAGGAAGACCAAAATCATTATTAGATGCAGATGACATAAAAACTAAAAAACAAGAAAACGATAATCTTCAAGAAATTTTTTATAAAGGAGCCAATCAAAAAGGAAATTATTAAATCATGAAAAAAAAATATAAAGCCATGGTTCTTTCTTGCATGGATCCAAGATTTCAAACTAAAGTTTCAAATTACTTAAAAAGAAGAAAATTAACTGGTAAATATAGTGCTTTTACAATAGCTGGTGCTGCTGTTGGAGTGACAGCTCCAAAGTTTAAAAAATGGCACAGCACTTTCTGGGAAAATTTAAATACATCAATAAAAATTCATAAAATTAATAAATTAATAGTCATTAATCACATGGATTGTGGTGCAGCAAAAATTGTAAATGGGGTAAAAGAATTTAATCTTCAAAATGAGATGAAAATTCATGAAAATTCATTTGAAAAGATAAAATCTTATTTAAGAAGAAAACATCCAAGACTTAAATTAGAGTTAAATCTTATGTCATTGAATGGAAAAATAGAAAAATTTTAAATTAATAATTTATATTTCTTTAATAAAATTTAGCCAGTTTTTAATTTCTTGAGTTCTATTCTCAAATTTTAGTTTTTTTTCTTCTTCTTGAATTAAAAAAATATGTTTTGTAAAATCATCTTCATTTGAAAAATAATTATTACTTATTAATTTTCCTTTTCTCAATTTTGTCAAATTAATTGTTTGATCAAATCCATAATCAGGATGATATTGTAATCCCCATACTGTACTATTTTTATATGTAATTGATAATCCCATAACATCATTTACATTATTGCTTGCTAAAATTTCTGAATTTTCTGGTATCTCACTTACTTCATCAAAATTAAATGCAGGTGTGTTAAAATTATTAAATTTATTATGATAAAGCGGATGTTTTATTCCTATGTCGTTTATTTTTACATTTTGGGCAATACCCATATGAGCACCTTTTTTTCCTTTATTTACTTTTCCACCAGCTGCAAATGAACAAACCTGCAATCCCCAACAGATGGCCAGAATTTTCTTACCATTTTCTAAACAGTTCTTTGCAAAACTAATATGTTTTTTAATCTCATCCGACATATCGTTTAATCTCATTGCGCCCCCAGTAAATGCAATACCATCATATGTTTTAATTTTATCTAATGCTCTTGAGTTTTCATCTAAATTACCTGGATGAATTATTTCAACATTCGTGGATGGTTCAAAATTTAAAATCAAACCTTTTAAATTGTCTGAGACTTTTTTACCAGCTGCTTTAATAAATATTTTTGAATCTTCCTCTATATTTCC
>ENA-OSEY01002924-OSEY01002924.1-marine-metagenome-genome-assembly--contig:-NODE-2924-length-10728-cov-6.103183_pt1 | contig 10728 bp, 9 predicted proteins | sample MGYA00248465_ERZ534230 | MGnify/ENA primary metagenome ERZ534230 (study PRJEB26409, sample SAMN06344110) | marine metagenome | isolation source: Sea water from surface | place: Atlantic Ocean:Southern... | reverse complement strand
ACTCCAAGTGTTCACAGTCCAACATATATTTTCAATGATGAAATTTTACCTATAGGCTCTTCATATTGGGCTGAATTGGTAGAAACAAAAATGCAATTATAATAATAAGGAATTTTAAATGTCACTATACACTCCTTTCAACAAATGGGTAACCGATGAACATAAACTTTTCACTGATAGTGTACAAAAATTTTATAATGATGAAATGAGTCCTAATATTGAAGATTGGGTTAATAAAGGTGTAGTTTCAAAAACCTTTTGGGAAAAAGCCGGCTATGCTGGAATTATGTCAGGATCTGTTTCAGAAGAATATGGTGGAGTTGGAGGCGATATGGGCTTTGACTCAATCACTGTTTATGAACAATCCAAAACTGGAGACTCCAGCTGGGGTTATGGAATTCAATCTATAGTCATTCACTATTTAAACGAATATGGCACTAATGAACAGAAAAGTGAGTGGTTGCCAAAATTAATTGAAGGAAAAAGTATAGCATCTCTTGCTATGACAGAACCCGGTGCTGGCTCGGATTTACAAGCTATAAAAACTACTGCTAAAAAAGATGGAAATCAGTATACATTGAATGGTTCAAAAATTTTTATAACTAATGGTGGTTCAGCAGATTTAATAGTTGTTGCTGCTAAAACTGACCAATCAGCAGGAGCAAAAGGTATATCACTGGTTCTATTAGATACAAAAAATGCAGAAGGTTTTAGCCGAGGAAAACCACTTAAAAAACTTGGCTTAAAAGGAAACGATACTGCAGAGTTGTTCTTTGATAATGTTAAAATTCCCCTTACTAATCTGATTGGAAATGAAGAGGGTCAAGGATTTTACCAAATGATGAACCAATTACCTTGGGAAAGGTTGCTTATTGGAATCACCGCATTAGGAGCCATTGATTTCGCGTTACAGGAAACCATTAAATATGTACAAGATAGAAAAGCATTTGGAAAACGAATTATGGACTTGCAAAATACAAGATTTAAACTTGCAGAAGCAAAGACCAAAGCAGAAGTGTTTAGATCCTTTGTAAATGAATGTATAGCTCGTTTAATAAAAGGTAAATTAGATGCAGCAACTGCTTCAATGGCCAAATATTGGGGATCTCAAATCCAAAATGAAATTATGGATGAATGTTTGCAATTACATGGTGGCTATGGGTATATCCTGGATTATCCAATTTCTAGAATGTATGCGGATGCAAGAGTACAGAAAATATACGGCGGATCAAATGAGATAATGAAAGAATTAATTGCTAGATCAATTGATAAATAAAGATTTTTATACAAAAAACATACTTTAACCCACTGACCATCCCCCATCGATAATGTGAGTTTGGCCAGTTGTAAACATACTTTCGTCGGAGGACAAATACAAAGCCAAGCTAGCAATTTCATCAGATCTTCCTACTCTTCCAAGAGGCTGTCTGGCTATAAAATCCTTTTTGGCTTTTTCATAATCCCCCGTATCTTTTAATCTAGAATGTAAAGATGGTGTATCAACTGTACCAGGGCAAATAGCATTACATCTTATTCCCTCTTTTACATATTCAACAGCAACAGATTTAGTTAAACCAATAACTCCAGCCTTGGTTGTCCCGTATATAAATCGATTAGGCGCACCAATAATTGATGAAACTACAGAGGATATATTGATAATAGATCCTCCTCCCTTTTGTATCATTAAAGGTATTGCTGCTTGAATAGAATGAAACATTGATTTTATATTAAGAGAAACTGCAAATTCAAATTCCTCATCATTAGCATCTAAAATAGTTCCTGCATGAACAAAACCAGCACAATTTATGAGTATGTCTGGATTAAAATTAGAAATTGTTTTTTGTAATTCAGTTTTATTTAAAACATCTAATTGTTTTTTTTCAGTTTCAATATCTTTTATCAATTCATAATTAACATCCGTAGCCAGAACTGAACCTTCTTCTTTAATAAATCTTTCTGTTATTGCTCTACCAATTCCTTGGCCTGCTGCAGTAATAAAGATTTTCTTACCACTCAATAACATAAGTATCTCCTCTTATATAAAAAACTAAATTTATAAAGCTACATATTAATTTGAAGCTTACATAACTGCTCCAATTTGCCAAGGGACAAATTCAAAATCACCTAACCCTTGAATTTCTGATTTTGTCTTATCACCCGAAGCAATATTTAACAACAGATTGTAGATGTTTTCTCCAACCTCTTTTATTGATTTATTTTCTGAAAGAATTACTCCTGCGTTTATATCCATGTCTTCATACATCTTGGCAAACATTTTAGAATTTGACGCAATTTTTATACAAGGTGATGGCTTTGAGCCAAAAGCAGAACCTCTACCAGTAGTGAAGGCTATAATATTGCAACCACTTGCTATTTGTCCAGTAACAGAAGCAGGATCATAACCTGGGCTATCCATGAAAACGAAACCTTTATCTTTAATAATTTCACCATATTTATAAATACCATTTAATTTTGATGTTCCAGCTTTTGATATTGCCCCCAACGATTTTTCAAGTATCGTGGTTATTCCACCCATCTTATTTCCTGGTGATGGATTGTTATCCATTGTTCCTAAGTTCCTTTTTGTATATCTTTCCCACCATTCAATTCTTTCCACTAACTTTTTCCCAATATTCTTATTTGCAGCACGCTTAATCAAGAGATGTTCAGCTCCATAAATTTCTGGTGTTTCAGCCAATACACCCGTTCCACCTTTTGAAATTAATAAGTCACATGCATAACCTAAAGCTGGATTAGCAGTAATTCCTGACCATGCATCTGATCCACCACATTGCAAACCGAGTGTTAAATCGGCAGCAGAGCAGATGCTTCTATTCATTTTATTAACTATGGGTAGCATCTTATGAATTTTCTCAATGCCTTTTTCAACTGTTTTTCTTAAACCACATAAATTTTGGATATTTAAAACTTGAAATTGTGGACCTTGTTTTATTTGGTAACTCTCTAGCAACCAATCAATTTGATTAATCTCACAACCTAATCCTACTAAAAGAACTCCAGCAACATTTGGATTTTTAGCATACCCCCACAAAACTCTTTGTAATGCCTCGAACCCATCACCATTATCAGCCATTCCACATCCAGTTGCGTGAACAAAAGCAGTCACATTATCTACATTAGGATAGGCCTTAATTTTGTCATCAGAAAAATGCTCAGCTATCATTCTCGCTGCAGTAGCAGAACAATTTACCGATGTAAGAATAGCAATAGTATTTCTAGTTCCAACTAATCCATTGGATCGTTTAAAACCCATAAAATTAGATTTTATATTATCTAAATTTACATTTTTGGGAACATAATTATCAGAGAATTCATAGTTTTTGTCTACTTCTCTATAATCTACATTGTGAGTATGAATATGTTCACCCAAATTTATATTATTTTTTGCATATCCAATTATCTGGCCATACTTAATTATAGGCTCTCCTTCCAAAATAATTCTTGTTGACATTTTATGACCAAATGGAATTTGAGAAAGAGCACCCAAATCACCCTTTTGTAGATTTTTCCTGGCTACAGCTACATTGTCGTCGTTAGACAGTTTTAAAACAAAATTTTTCATAATTTCAAAATTTAAAAAATTAAAGTATTCTAAAATTTAACAATTATAAACTATAACAATTATGTTCTCAAATATTATAAAAATAAAATTTGCATATAACATGTTTTTTATTGCTTGAATGAACCAGTTATGTAAAAAGTATCCTAATTTGAATGTATTTAGATCAGTAGCTGATTTTTAGAAAGTGTTAAATTATGAAGTTAGTTCGTTTTGGGGATAAAGACAAAGAAAAACCAGGATTAATTGATCCAGAAGGTAATATGAGAGATTTATCTGATTACTTTTCTGATTTTACTCATGAAGGCGTATCATTAACAACATTGGAAAAAATTAAGAATGTTGACTATAACAAACTCCCAAAAGTTCCTAGAACTTCTCGATTAGGAAGTTGCTTAGCTGATACTCCTAATTTTTACTGTATTGGATTAAATTATGCAAATCATGCGAAAGAAACTAATGCAGATATTCCTAAAGAGCCAATTGTTTTTTCCAAAGCTACGACATCAATAAACGGGCCAAACGACAATGTGATTATACCAAAGGGTTCAGTAAAAACTGACTGGGAAGTAGAACTTGGAGTGGTTATAGGTGAACATTGCCAATATGTTTCTGAAAAAGATGCTCTTTCGTTTGTTTCAGGATATTGTATTGTTAATGATGTTTCCGAAAGATCATACCAATTTGATAGAGGTGGGCAATGGATAAAAGGGAAATCAGCACAAACATTTGCTCCTATTGGTCCTTTTTTGGTGACTGCAGAAGAGATTGAAAATCCCCAAAATTTAAATTTACAACTTAAACTGAATAATAAAGTTGTTCAGAAATCAAATACATCAGATATGATTTTTACTGTCAGTCAGATCATATCACATTTATCTCATTTTATGGTTCTTCGTCCTGGTGATATAATAGCAACTGGGACACCAGAGGGAGTAGGAATTGGTATGAAGCCACCTGTTTTTTTAAAAGATGGTGATATTATGGAACTTGAAATTGACTTCCTTGGATCACAAAAACAAAAAGTTATTGATCACCAATAATTAATTTAATTCTGGCACTAAAGTTAAGGGGCTACCAGTTTCAAAGTAATTTAAAATATTTTGAAATTGTAACTCCCCCATTGCTTTTCTTGTTTTTATGGTGGCAGATGCTTGGTGTGGTTGCATAAAGACATTATTTAATCCAAAAAAACGCTTATTTATCCTTGGCTCATTTAAAAAAACATCTAATCCTGCTCCATATATTCTATCATTCTCTAAAGCATCTAATAAGGAGTTTTCATCTATTACTGAACCTCTAGAAATATTAATAACTATTCCATCTTTACCAAGAGCCTTCAGAAAATCTGCAGAAACAAAGCCATTGGTTGAATCTCCACCTTTTAAAGCAACAAATAAATTTTCAACATTAAGACATAATTTAAGAGGGTCATTATGGTATATCCATTTACTAGAAACTTTTTTTGGTTTTCTAGAAAAATAATGTATTTCAGTTTTAAATGCCTCTAATCTTTTTGCTATTTCAAAACCAATTCTACCTAGCCCCAAAATTCCACATTTAGAACCAGAGATTTTTTTATTAAGTGGCATTTCACCATGCAATGCCCAATTTCCAGATTTAATCCAATCATATCCATTTTTTAATTTTCTAGACACTCCCAAATAAAGAGCTAATGCCATATCTGCAACATCATCACTTAGTATATCAGGGGTAAACGATACTAAAATATTTAGTTTTTTTGCATCATTTATATTAATTGTGTCATACCCAACACCAAAATTTGATATAAGTCTTAAGGATGGGAATTTTTTCATTATTTCTAAATCAATTGCAGAGTGACCTTTAAATGCTATTGCCTCTATTTTTTCTAAATCATTTTTTTTAATTTTTTTTAAATCTCCTAATTCATCAATTTTATTTACAAAAAAATTTTGTTCATACACTGATAAGTTACATTCTTCTTTAGCATATTTTCCTATTAACAAAATGGCTCTTTTTTTCATATGATAATCTATTTTTTAATGGATTAAGATATCGTACTGTTTAAAGTTTATAGAAAAAAATTATTAGTTATAAAATAAAAAATTTATGATTTATAAAATATTATTAGTGGTTTATATTTTAATTAAAAGAAATCTGGAAAAATTCATTTAAAAATTTCGGAGAGCCAGTATGAAATGTACTAAAGCCAAAAAAAAATTCAGATCTCAAGAATGGTTTGATAACCCTAATAATCCCGGTATGACCGCTCTTTACATTGAAAGATATCAAAATCAAGAATTTACAAGAGAAGAACTGCAATCTGATCGTCCAATCATTGGTATCGCTCAAACTGGTTCAGATTTAACACCCTGTAATAAAATCCATGTTTTCCTTATGGATAGAATTAAAGCAGGTATAAGAGACGGTGGTGGTATACCAATGGCTTTTCCTGTTCATCCTATTCAAGAAACGGGAAAAAGACCAACAGCTGCATTGGATAGAAATTTAGCTTATTTAAGTTTAGTTGAGATTTTACATGGGTATCCAATTGATGGTGCCGTCCTTACAACGGGATGCGATAAAACAACCCCTGCCATGCTAATGGGAGCTGCTACTGTTGATATTCCTTCAATAGTTTTATCAGGTGGTCCAATGCTTGATGGTTGGTGGAAAGGAAAATTAGCAGGATCTGGAATGATTGTGTGGGAAGGAAGAAGGCTTTTAGCAGAGGGTAAAATTGACTATGAGGAGTTTATTTCAAGAGTATGTGCATCAGCTCCAAGTCTAGGGCATTGTAATACTATGGGTACTGCATCAACAATGAATGCCTTGGCTGAAGCTTTGGGTATGAGCCTTCCTGGGTGTTCGGCAATACCAGCTCCATTTAGAGAAAGAATGGCTATGGCTTATTCAACAGGAAAAAGAATAGTTGAAATGGTATATGAAGATCTCAAACCTTCTGACATTTTGACAAGAAAATCGTTTGAAAATGCAATTATAGTCAACTCTGCAATTGGAGGATCTACCAACGCGCCGCCACATCTTCAAGCTATTGCCCGGCATGCAGGTGTATCATTGTCGGTAAATGATTGGCAGAAAGTTGGTTTTGAGATCCCACTTTTATTAAACATGCAACCTGCAGGAGATTTTTTGGGTGAAGCTTTTTTTAGAAGTGGAGGAGTGCCAGCAGTTATGGGTGAGCTTTTAGAAGCTAAACTTTTGCATACAGACACAATAACAGTAAATGGTAAATCCATTGGTGAAAACATTGAGAAACATAAAAGCAAAGATACAAATGTGATAAAAAAAGTAACAAATCCAATAATGAAAAATGCTGGGTTTATTGTCTTATCTGGAAATCTTTTTGATAGCGCTTTAATGAAAACTTCAGTTATTTCAGAGGATTTTAGAAATAGGTTTCTCTCTAATTCTGGCGAAGAAAATATATTAAGGGCAAAGGCTGTCGTTTTTGAAGGACCAGAAGACTATCACAATCGCTTAAATGACCCTGAATTAAATATTGACGAAAAAACTATCCTTTTTATTAGAGGCGTTGGTTGTGTTGGGTATCCTGGATCAGCTGAAGTGGTTAATATGCAACCACCTGACAAATTACTTAAGAAAGGTATCACACATCTTCCAACAGTAGGAGACGGAAGACAATCAGGAACATCAGAAAGTCCCTCTATATTAAACGCCTCACCTGAATCAGTTGTTGGTGGTGGTTTAGCTTATTTGAAAACAGGAGATCCTGTTATCTTAGACTTAAACAAAGGAACATTAAATGCTGACGTTGATGAAAAAGAATGGTCTAATAGAATAAAGAAATGGAAAGAACCAAAAATAGAAAATCAAACACCTTGGCAAGAAATTTATAGAACCAACGTAGGACAGTTGGCAGATGGAGGGTGTTTAGAACTAGCTACAGCCTATAAAAGAATAGCTAAACATTTACCAAGAGATAATCATTAATCAATTCAAAATGCTTAAAAAAACAAAAATAACAAAAAAAACCATTTTAATTACTGGTGCAAGTCAAGGAATTGGAGAAACTTCAGCCATAAAATTTTTAAATGAAGGATATAATGTTGGCTTAATAGCGAGAAACAAGAAGAAACTTGAGAGTAAATTTAAAAACTTTAAGAATGCTTTGATTTTGCCCTGTGATGTGTCTAACTATGACCTAGTAAAAAAATCTTTTAAAATAATTATAAAAAAATGGGGGAGATTGGATGTTTTATTTAATAATGCAGGAATTGGGGTTAGAGCAAACACACCTGATAAGATTTCTTATGAAGATTGGAAGAAGGTTATTGATATAAATCTAAATGGTTCATTTATTTGTGCAAAGATTGCTTTTAAAATAATGAAGGATCAAATTCCACAAGGTGGGAGAATAATAAACAATGGATCTGTATCAGCACATGTTCCAAGACCTGGTTCATCTCCTTATACTGCAAGTAAACATGCTATAACTGGCTTAACAAAATCTATTTCTCTAGATGGTAGACCATTCAATATAGCGTGTAGCCAAATTGATATTGGAAATGCACTTACTGAAATGGTAAAAAAAATGAAATCAGGTATAAATCAAGCAGACGGTTCTGTAAAATCTGAGGCAACGATGGATCCAATACATATTGCAAACAATGTATACAATATCGCTGAATTACCATTAGATGCGAATATTCAATTTATGACCGTGATGGCTACTAATATGCCCTATATTGGGAGAGGATAGTTTAAAAAAAATTAGGAGATGATTTTTTTAAATGGAGTTAAAAAATAGTGTATCAATCATAACCGGTGGTTCCTCTGGACTAGGAGAGGCAACTGTAAGAAAGTTTCATTCTCTTGGAAGTAAAGTCTGTATTTTTGATTTAGATAATGAAAGAGGCAAAAAGCTAGAAAGAGAGTTGGGTGAAAATTGTGCTTATTTTTCAGTAGATGTTTGCCATGAAGCCAACATTAAAGAAGCTATTAATGCAGTAATTAAGCAATTTAATAAAATCAATATAAATGTAAATTGTGCAGGAATAGCCTTAGCAGAAAAAACACTAGGTAAAGATGGTCCTCATGACCTAACAAGGTTTAAAAAAATTATTGATGTAAATCTCATAGGCACATTTAATATTTTAAGATTATGTGCAGAACAAATGGCTAAAAACTCCATAGATAATAATCAAGAAAAAGGAATAATTATAAATACTGCATCTGTTGCAGCACTTGAAGGTCAGAAAGGACAAGTTGCTTATGCAGCTTCAAAAGGAGGTGTTGCCGCCATGACATTACCAATTGCAAGAGATCTAGCAAGAGATCATATACGATGTGGCTGCATTGCTCCTGGTCTGTTCCTAACTCCTATGTTTGAAGGCCTTGGTGAAGAAGTTTGTGAAACTTTAGCAAAAGATGTTATTTTTCCAAAAAGACTGGGTAATGCAGAAGAATTTGCACAATATGCAGTTCAAATTGTTGAAAATCAATATATCAATGGTTCAGTCTTGCGATTAGATGGAGGCATTCGATTAGCTTGAACAAACCAATTCATTCAGGTCCCCTAAATGGGTTAAAAATTATTGAATTTGAAGGAATAGGTCCTGCACCATTAGCTGGTCAACTACTTTCAGATTTAGGAGCAGATGTTGTCAAAATTTTAAGAAAACATACAAAGATAAAAAAAGAACCCATACTGGATAGGAATAAAAAAACTATTCCCTTAGATCTAAAAAATATTAATGACAAAGTAATAGTTAAAAAATTAATTACCAAAGCAGACGTTTTAATTGAAGGATTTAGACCTGGTGTAATGGAAAGATTAGGATTAGGTCCTAAAGATTGTGAAAAAATAAATCCAAAACTAGTCTTTGGAAGAATTACTGGATGGGGACAAGATGGACCTTATGCTAAAAAAGCTGGTCATGATATCAATTATTTAGCTGTTACTGGAGCATTAAATGCCATTGGTTACAAGAATTCTGAACCAATACCCCCACTTAATCTTTTAGGAGATTATGCAGGAGGTACAATGTTTCTAATCATGGGTATTTTGAGTGCTTTGTGGGAAAGGAACACGTCAAATAAAGGCCAAGTCGTTGATGCTGCAATGATTGAAGGTGTCCCCGCTTTAATGAGTTTAATTCACACTTTTATGGCTCAAGATAATTGGAATAATGATAGAAGTTCAAATCTCCTAGATGGTGGGTGCCCTTATTACAAATGTTATAAAACAAAAGACAATCTTTATGTATCTGTTGGAGCATTAGAAAATAAATTTTTTGCTATACTTATAGAAAAGCTAGAATTAGATCACAATTGGATAAAAAATCAGGAAGATAAATCTAAATGGGAACAGTTAAACCACGAAATTTCTGCAAAGTTTCTAACTAAAACAAGAAACGAATGGAGTAATATATTTCATAATACTGATGCATGTGTAGAACCAGTATTAAATTTTGATGAAGTTGAAAGTAATTTGCAAAACCAATCAAGGAATATTTTTATTCGTGAAAACAATACCTTACAAGCTAATGTTGCTCCTAAATTTTCCAGAAGTGTACCAAAAAATCGTTTAAATGAGAATTCTTTATCAAAAACGACTGATCAAATAATTAAGGAATGGGGTATTGATTAAAATAGTCGTGTTACATTTCTGACACTTTTAAAGTTCATTTTTATTCCAAAATCACACAATTTGGTTTTTTTCATTGGAAATACTACTTTTCTCTGTTAAAAAAGGTCTAATTTTTTATAAAAAAGAGGCCCATAATTATGAAAAAAAATATTTTTGCAGCGATTTTATCAATCGCATCTTTATCTGCAGGTTCAGTTTTTAGCGCTGGTGTTGATAGTGCTGGTAGTGGAACACAGGACTATTCTTTTATTTTAGATAGTGGTAATTCTATTTCGGTTAATAGAGTTACTAATACACCAAAACTATCAGGTAAATACCCAGATGGATCTGAAATTAAAAACGGATATAATTCTGCATCATGGACACAAATCGAAGCCAAATGGGACTATAATGGTACCACATTAGGTTTAAGTACTGGAAGCCCATATGCTCCACATACCATTTTATATACCGATGGCATTTTAACTAATGCTGGAGCAAAAGTAAGTAGTAATGAAACTGCTATTCTTGCTTCAAGAGGATTAGGTAACGG
>ENA-OSEY01002923-OSEY01002923.1-marine-metagenome-genome-assembly--contig:-NODE-2923-length-10731-cov-2.965271_pt1 | contig 10731 bp, 8 predicted proteins | sample MGYA00248465_ERZ534230 | MGnify/ENA primary metagenome ERZ534230 (study PRJEB26409, sample SAMN06344110) | marine metagenome | isolation source: Sea water from surface | place: Atlantic Ocean:Southern... | reverse complement strand
TTTAGGAAAAATAGATCAAAATAATCCTTATGAAATTTCAAAATTTGAGAAAGAGATTAAAAAACTTTCTTATTCAATCATCGACGAAACATTAAAAAAATATGTGCTTGAAGACTTTCTCGAAAAAATAAATAAACTTACTCCCATTCAATCTTCAAAGCGAAATTACAGATATTCTCCTTTTAAAAATAAAAAAGATTATCAAATTTTAAAGGAAACAAAACTTTTACATCAAAAAAGAAAAGATTTATCAAAAATTCAAATTATTGAATTTTCTATTTTGTTTATAATTTTGAATTATTTAGACTTAGCTTTAAAAAAATTAGAAGATCTTTCAGAAATACAGTTTATTTCTGAAAAAAATGAGAGTTTAAAAAGAGAAATAATTTCAAGGGCTTACAATATGACCGAACAGTTGAGCGACGTAACAGCACATGCTGAAATACTAGCTATCACTTCCGCATCAAACTTTATTGGAGGAAAATACCTATTAGGATGTACTATTTACGTTACATTAGAACCATGTGTGATGTGTGCAGCAGCTATTAAACATTCACAAATTTATCGCATAGTTTATGGTGCTTCAAACACTAACAAAATTAAAGGGTTTAATCCAAAAAAGTTTTTCCACAACAATGTTGTCACAAAAAGCGGAATTTTGAAAACTGAATCAGAAGAGTTATTAAATCGTTTTTTTAAAAAAAAACGAAATTATAATAATCTAAAATTAAACTAATTGAATATTCGTAGCGGTTTTACCTCTTTCCCCTTCTTCAATTACGTATTCAACTTTATCACCTTCAGTTATTTTTAAACCATTTAATGAAGTGACGTGCACAAAAACATCTTCACCAGTTTCATCGTCAACAATAAATCCGTAACCTTTTGAGGAATTAAAAAATTTAACTTTTCCTAACATTTAAATAAATATAGCTACGAATATACGCTATTGAATTGGTATCTTGAATTATGTTTTTAATAAATTTATTATTTTAAATATTTTTTATCAAAAAGGGCTTTATCACTAAAATAATTTAAGCATTATTAAAAATTATTCTTTTTTCTTTAATTTTTTGTAATCAAGAGTGTACTTTGTAAGGTCTTTTCCTTTATATCTGTGATATAGAAAGACTGGTAAGTACAAAAAACTAAGTGTAAAAACTGAAAATCCAATCAGTATTTCACTCATATTACTAGGCTCATTTTCTTTTAGATATAAACCATAAAAAAGTGAAATTATCAAACTCCAAAATAAAATATTAAGAAAAATTCTCATTTATTGATTGGTTTATTAAATTTTAAATTTAATTCTTCAAGCTGTTTCTCACTGACTGTGGAAGGTGAATTCAACATAATGTCTTTGCCTTGATTATTTTTAGGAAAAGCAATGAAGTCTCTGATTGACTCATTTCCATTTAAAATGGCTACAAGTCTGTCAAAGCCAATAGCAATGCCCCCGTGGGGAGGAGCACCATATTTAAATGAATTTATTAGAAATCCAAATTGATCATTAGATTCCTTTTCAGAAAGACCAAGAATTTTAAAAATTTTTCTTTGAATATTTTCATCATGGATTCTAATAGATCCTCCTCCAATTTCATTTCCATTTAAAACCAAATCGTATGCTTTTGATTTTACTAGATTTGGTTTTTTGTCTAATAAATCCAAATCTTCATCTTTAGGTGCTGTGAAAGGATGATGGACAGAATCAAATCCATTTTTTTCTTCGTTCCAATTAAATAGAGGAAAATCAGTTATCCACAAAGGGGCAAAATCTTTATTATTTTTGAAATTTAAACGGTTTGCAATTTCTATCCTCAATATTGATAGTTGTTTGTAAACTTCGATTTTCGGACCTGAAATAACAAGCATTAAATCACCAGGGTTACAAACTAAAATCTTTGCCCACATAGACAAATCTTTTGAGTTGAAAAATTTATCGACAGACGACTTGAAAGTTCTATTTTCATTATATTTCACCCAGACGATACCGTTTGCTCCTTCTTCATGAGATTTGCTAAAATCGATTAAATCATCAATTTGTTTTCTTGAAAAATTCGCTCCATTTGGTACTGATAGTCCCAAAACTACTTCTTGAGAATCAAAAATTTTAAAATTTTTTCCTCTGGCTACTTTAGTTAAATTACCGAACTCCATACCATATCGAATATCAGGTTTGTCAGATCCGTATTTTTCAATAGCTTCAGAATATGTCATTCTTGTGAATGAATTCAATTCAATGCCTTTAAATTTTTTAATTATAAATTTTATAAGTTCTTCAAACTCTTTTAAAACGTCCTCTTCACTTACAAATGACATCTCACAGTCGATTTGAGTAAATTCAGGCTGTCTATCGGATCTTAAATCTTCATCCCTAAAACATTTTACTATTTGGAAATATTTATCCATACCAGATACCATCAATAGTTGTTTGAAAGTTTGAGGTGACTGTGGTAAAGCATAGAAATCACCTTTATTCATTCTTGAAGGAACAATAAAATCTCTCGCACCTTCAGGTGTAGATTTTATTAAATATGGAGTTTCAACTTCAACAAACTCTTTTGAAACAAGGAATTTTCTTATTTCTAGGCTAAGATTTGATCTCATAAGTAGATTTTTTTGAATCACTGGTCTTCTAATGTCCAAATACCTATATTTCATTCTTAGCTCTTCACCACCATCTGTATTATTTTCTATTGTAAAGGGTGGAGTGGTAGATTCATTTAAAACATCTAATGAGCTTGCTAAAATTTCAATGTCACCCGTTTTGATATCTGGATTTTTAGATTCTCTTTCGATAACTTTTCCTTCAATTTGAATTACATATTCTCTATGGATTTTCCTCACTTTATCCATAAATTCAATACTTGATCTCTTTTCATCAAAAATAATCTGAGTAATTCCGTACCTATCTCTTAGATCAATCCACAAAACAAAACCTTTATCCCTTATACGACTAACCCAACCAGCTAGGGTGACTATTTCTCCTACATTAGAAATAGTTAATTCGCCGCAATTTGATGTTCTAAACATATGAGAGGTTTTACTTGCAATTTAGTTCATTTATAATTCTCTTAAAGAATAAAAATATAATTTGATTCTGTAAACCAGATAAAAACTTATAGGCACTATAACGAGTGTCAGAAAAGTAGCAAAAGTTAATCCAAAAATAACGGTCCAACATAACGGACCCCAAAATACAACTGTATCACCTCCAACAAAAAAGTTTGGATTCCATTCAGAAACTAGGGTAAAAAAGTTAATATTTAAACCTGTTGCCAAAGGGATTAATCCTAAAATAGTAGTTATAGCGGTTAGTAAAACAGGTCTTAACCTTGCTGCCCCACCACTAATTACAGAATTTTTAAAATCCTCGATTTGAAGGGGTTTGTCAGCCTGAATTCCCAAATCTAATTTCTTTCTTTGAACAAGCAGATTGGTATAATCAATCAAAACAACTCCGTTGTTTACAACGATTCCTGATAAGGAGATGATACCCATCATAGTCATCATAATTACAAAAGGCATATTGAAAATACTTATCCCATAAAGCACACCTGTGAAACTTAAAAAAATTGATAAAAGTATAATTAGGGGATTTGAAATCGAATTGAATTGAAGAACAAGAAGAAAAAGAATTAAGCCTAATGCAGTAAAAAGAGCGCTAACTAAAAACGACATGTTTTTTTCTTGTTCTGCAATTTCACCAGTAAATGAGTAACTAACGTTATTTTTAAAACCCTCAAAACCTGTTTCAATTGCTTTTTTCACGTTTAAAAACACTTCATTGGCATTATAACCCGCTAAAATTGGAGAATAAACCGTTACTACCCTACTCAAATCTTTGTGTTTTATCGCACTAAAAGAATTAGCATTTTTTAACTTTACAGTTGCGCTTATGGGTACTTCTTTAATTTTCCCATTTGATTGGTCACGAAACACAATGTATTGGTCAAGAAGGCTCTCAGAATTTTTTCTGTATTTTTCCTCAAATCTAACATTTATGTCATAATCCTCTCCATTTTTTTTGTAAACTCCGGCTTTAGCACCAAATAAAGAATTTCTTAGCTGCTGTCCAATTTGTCCAGCATAAACGCCCAAACTCCCAGACTTTTTTCTATCAATCTCAACTTCAATTCCTGGTTTACTTTTGTTAACATCTATTTTTACTTGTTCAACGCCAGGGATGTTTTCATTATTAATAAATTGCCTTAATTCCTTTGCAATACTTATTAATTCATTATAATCATTTCCCTTTATTTCAATATTTATAGGATATCCTGCAGGAGGACCAGATGCCTCTTTTTCAACCGATATCGCAATCCCAGGGAACTTATCTTTAAGAATTATTTGAATGTCCTTTCTCATTTCTTCACTAGAAAGGCCATTTCTTAACTTGAACTCACTCATTGTTAGTGTTATCTTTGATTTGTGTGGCATATCTTGGTCACCTCCTCTATCAGTCTCAGGATTTTGTGCCCCTAAACCGACCATAACAACATTTGAATCAATCATAAAATTCTTACCACCCTTATAATATTTTTTGTCATAGATAATTTTTGCCACTTCCTTTTCAATTAATTTGCTTGTTTGATTAGTTTTTTGAATGGATGTTCCTTCTGGATATTCTATATAAACAAAAATTTGTTGAGGTTCATTTTCTGGGAAAAACTCAACTTTTGGAGAAGCAATTCCGAGAATTATGAATGAGGAAAATAATAATCCAATCGTACCAAATAAAAAATAAAAGGGTTTTTTACTGGACAAAGCAAAAGTTAAAAATCTTTTATATTTCGTTTCAAGTTTATAAAGAAACACTTCTTGAAAATATATTGTCCAATCTTTAATTAAATACTTATACACCCATAATAGAATAGTAGATAAAATCATAATCGTACCAAGTGCCCTAAAAACACCAATATTAAAAACTAAGATTATTCCTATTCCCCCCAAGATCAAACTGAGTCTTTTAAGACTCTTTAGTGATATTTCATTTTTATCAATTTTCATGAATTTTGAAACTAGCATTGAGTTAAAGAAGATGGCTACAACAAGAGAAGAACCCAGAACAATTGAGAGTGTGATAGGAAAAAAAATCATAAACTCACCAATAACTCCTGGCCAGAAACCCAAGGGGAGAAATGCGGCTACTGTAGTAGCTGTTGAAATAATTATTGGATATGCTATTTCACCAATCCCTTTTTTTGCAGCCTCAATGGAATTCATTTTATCTTTTTCCATTAACCTATATGCATTTTCAACCACCACAATTCCGTTATCGACAAGCATTCCAAGCCCCATGATGAGACCAAAAAGAACCATAGTGTTGATAGTTTCTCCTAAAATGCCAATTACAACAAAAGACATAAGCATTGACATTGGGATTGCAAAGCCAACAAACAATGCATTTCTAAAACCAAGGAAAAACATAAGTACAGTTATTACCAAGATAACCCCAAAAACAATATTATTGGCTAAATCAGAAACCAGATTTTTTGTAATATCAGACTGATCATTTGAAATAGTTACATCTATTGAGGATGGGAATTCATCCTTTTTCACTTTTTCGACAAGTTCTCTAATTTTTTCGACGCTTTTGATCAAATTTTTTCCAGATCTTTTCTTTACATCTAAAACGATTGAATTTTTTCCATTTGATCTAGCGTAGGAATTAATCTCCTTTTCTTTAAAAGTTATCTTAGATATATCCCCAAGAAAAACGGTCCCGTCTTGATTTTTAACCACAAAGTTCTCTAAATCTTCAGGGTTTTTAATTTCACCTATTACTCTGATATTTCTTCTTAGACCGTTACCTTCAATATTACCTGCTGAAATAGTATTATTTCCTCTTTGTATACAATTTATAACATCATCGAAAGAAACGGTTGCCGCAACCATTTTGATTAAATCTAATGATACTTCTACTTCAAAATCTTGAACACCCCGTAAGGAAACTTCCTTAATTTCGGCCATTTGCTCAATTTTGTCCTTTAAAATCTCTCCATAAATTTTCATTTCTTTTCGAGGAATATTCCCACTTAATCCGATATTTAGAATAGGAACTTCTTCGGAAATACTATACTCAAATACAGCAGGTTCTATTTTTGCACCATTAAAAATTGGCCAATCAGCTTGAGCAGTTACTGCGTCAACTTTGTCTTGGACATCATTTTTTGCTTTCTCTTTTAAAATATTTTCATCAAACTCAATGGTTATTAACGAAATATTCTCTTGAGATGTTGATTTAATTCCAACCAAATTTGAAACACCCTTGAGTTCTTCCTCTAATGGGTCAGTGATTAATCTTTCAACGTCCTCAGCAGTATTCCCGGGATAAACTGAACTTACGAAAATAACATTGCTATTTATTTCTGGGAAGTTCTCTCTTGGTAAGCTTATATATGAAGAAAATCCGAGTATAAAAAAAATGAAAATTAAAACATAAACTACAGTACTATGGTCAATAGCCCATGAGGAGGGTAAAAATTCTTTAAAGCCTTTATTCATAATCAACTTAAATTTTGGTAGAAATTACCTTTACAATTTGTCCATCTTCAACTTGCCTAAGGCCATCATTTATGATTAAATCATTTTCTTTCAAACCAGACTTAATTTCAGTCATATTATTATATGACTTTCCTTTTTGAATCATCACTTTGTTTGATTTATAATTTTCATTGCTGTCAATAACCAATTTATATACGTAAAAATTTCCTTCTTCATCTTCTAGTATATCTTTAGATGGAATTAGGATGGCACTCTTATTTTGATAATCATTAATCTCTAAACTAACCGTCATATTTGGTTTTAATTCATTGGACTTGTTCAATAATTTAATTTCAATACTAAAAGACCTATTGTTAGGATTTATGAAATTACCAACAGATGCAATGTTACCTAATATTTGTTTATCCAGAATTGGAACATAAATTTTAACGCTTTTATTCTGTTTAATGTAAGGGATGTGTATTTCAGGTATCTCTGCACTAACCTTCATTTGCTCAATATTAATAATTCTAAAAATTGGGGTTAAGCCTGGTGCCAAGTTACTTCCAATATCAGCAATAACGTCGTCTATAGTTCCGTCAAATGGAGCTAAAATTCTTGTTTTGCCTTCTTGATCTCTCATTTGAGAAATTTTTTTCTCCAAACCTTTAAAATTTGTTTCTGCTTGTAAGTATTGTATTTCCGAACCGATTTTTTGATCCCATAATTTTTTTTGTCGTTCAAAGGTTGTTTTAGCCAGATTTCTTTGAAGTTTTAACTGTTCTAATTGATCAGTTAAGCCATTATCTGAAATTTTAGCGATTATTTGCCCTTTCTTTACTTTGTCTCCTTGTTTAACGTAAATATTTTTTAAAAGACCAGGCAATTCAGGATAAATAACCACATTTTGATCTGTATCTAATGAACCTTGAAAATTTAAATAGTGGCTAAAGTTTTTGTGTTTCAATTTAATTGCAGAAACTAAAAATAAGTTTTTATCGGTATCAATTTTTTCAAGCACATTATCCAACCTGTTTAGTTCAAATTTTAAATCATTTATTTGGGTTTTAATTTCCCCCTTTCTTTTTTGAATTAAAGTATAATCATTAGTAGCTAAAATTTCTTCCGTTGATTTAGAATTTTTTGGTCCGCAACTAATAACTAATATTATACTAAGATTTAAAATAAAATTTTTCATATACATTTTAATTTTTGTTATTTAAGATATTTTCAAGATTTGTTTTCTCAATTATCACAGCACGCATACTTTGAATTTTACTTTGCTGAGCCTGGTAAAGCTGTTGTTGGGCTTGTGTCAATTGAAAGCTTCCACTAACTCCTTCAAAAAACTTTATTATATTCTTTTTTTCAATTCTTTCAGCTAGCTTTAAATTATCAATAGCAGTTAAATAATTTTCTTTAGCTAGATTAAAATTGTTTTGAGCCTTTCTCATTTCGACATAAACTTTGGATTTAACCTCAGTTAAATTCTTTTCAGCCTGTTGCAAGCTAAGCTTGGCTTTTTGTGACTTCGCGTGTCTACCAAATGAACTAAAAATGGGAACTTCTAATCTTAATCCAAATGCCGAAGAACCAAACCATTTTTGTTCTTTATCAGTGAATGTAAATTCATTACTATTTCCCACATAACTTCCATTTAGAAAGGCGCTCAATGAAGGTAAGCCTTTTGCCTTTTCCAATCGAAATAAAAACTTCTCTTCTATGACTTTATTTTCTGCTAGTCGAATGTCTATGTTGTTTGAATAGTTACTGTCAATCGATTCATAATTCAAGTTTTTCATAGTCAAATACTCTAAAGAGTCTGAGAGGTTTACTTTATGGTCAAGTTCAACGCCTAATAAAAGTTTTAAAATATCAAAAGATAGTTTGTAAGATTCTTTTGCATATTTAAATTGGGTTCTAAGCTTAGAAATAGTAAGTTTAATTTGTTCTACGTCTTCTTCTTCACTAAATCCATTTTTGTAAACTGCGGTTATCTCTTTTAAATTTTTATTTAATGCTGATAAATTTCTCTCAATAACTGAAATATTTTCTTCAGCTACTAGTGTGTTTACGTAAGCAATAATTATCGATTTTTTAATTTCTATTTGTGATTTTTCTAATACATTTTTTGCTGTATCTATATAATGTTTTAATCCTTGCACACCAATTATATATGTACCATCAAATAGTAATTGATTTATTTCAGCAAATCCTATGGCTGTTTGCTCAGTTCCAAAAACCACCTCAGCATAATCACCTTTAGTACCTCCAAAAAATTCAGCTGGTATAAGTGAAACAGGTTGTTCTAAAAAGTTTTGATAGCTCAAATTGGCTCTAATTTGAGGTAAGCCTATAGAAATGGTTTTCCATTTTTCCTTGTATGCTTTTTGCAATTCCAAATTGGATTTTTGAATGGTTTTATTATAATCCATGCCCCATTCGATAGCCGAATTAAGAGTAAAAGAATTGGGTATGTCTTGACATGATAAATAAAAATGTATCAACACAAGAAAAACAGATATCGGTGTTTTAATCATTTCACAAAGCATTTTTAGATATAAATTTGTTTAAAACTGAAAGACCTTTTTCTGTTACAATAGCCCTTGCATGGTATTCTAAATAACTCTCAATTAAAATTTTAATATCAAATTTTTCTGGTGGGAATACATCAATATCGCGAATTCCTCTCATTCCGTTCATATACAGTCTTGAGACAAAGTCAATATCAATATTTTTTCTAAACAATCCAGTTTCAATTCCTTCTTTTAAACTGGATTTAACTAAAAATCCAAGTCTTGTATATTCCTGGTTTTTAATATCATTATAAATTTCAGGATAATATTTTTGCATTTGATAAACCGGTGAACTTTTTTCATTTTGAAAATACTTTAGAACTTCAGATTTAACACAATATAACTCTTCAATAGGGTGCTTTGCCAATTTTTTAATTCGTTCGATATCATTACAAGCATTCTCAAAAATGAGTTGAGTACTTTCTTTAACAAGTTCATATTTATTTTTAAAGTAGGAATAAATTGTTTTTTTAGAGATGCCCATTTTTTCAGCGATGTCATCCATCGTAACATTTTTAAATCCTATTTCTAAAAATAGCTGGCTTGAAATGTTTAGTATGTTATCTTTCATTTTAAGGGTGCAAATATAAAATGGAAACTTTAAATACCAAAAAAGTTTCCTTGGTTTTTTAATTTAAAAAGTTCTTTTTTAATTTATTTTTGTTTCAAAGAAAGTTTTGTCAAGCTCATTTAAAGAAATTTTTGAAAGTTATTTAGAAAATGAAATTGCTGAATATTCATCAAGCAGTTTGTTTGAACCCGTTATATATAGCATGCAAAATAAAGGTAAAAGAGTTAGACCTGTCTTAACTCTAATGGCGGCAGATTCAATTGCAAATAATTTTGAAAAAGCTTTACCTGCAGCTTTAGCAATAGAAATCTTTCATAATTTTTCCTTAGTGCATGACGATATTATGGATAATGCATCGTATCGAAGGGGTAGATTATCAGTTTATAAAAAATGGAATAGAAATAGCGCTATTTTGTCTGGAGATGCTATGCTGATATTATCATACAAGTCACTTGAAACTTATAAGTCAGAGACTTATTTTAAAATGAATAAAGTATTAACAGATAGCGCATTGGATGTTTGCAAGGGGCAACAAATGGATATGAATTTTACAGATAAAATTGATATTAACGAATCGCAATACTTTGAAATGATTAAGTTAAAAACTGCGGTTTTAATTGGTGCTGCACTTAAAATGGGTGCACTTTCAGTTGGTGCTGATGAAAATGTATGCCAATCCTTCTACGAATTTGGTTTGAATTTGGGGATTTTGTTTCAATTACAAGATGATTACTTAGATGTATTTGGCGAGGAAAACATTTTTGGAAAAGTCAGTGGTGGAGACATAAAAGAAAATAAAAGAACACTCTTTTTTATTCACTCTATTGAAAACGGATCTAAGGAAGATGTAAAGTCTCTTCTAAATTTATATAGTTCGGAATCTAAAGATTTTGAGAAAAAAAAGCGCGAAGTCGTCAACATTTTTAAAAAAAATAAATCTGACGTTTATTTAAGAAATATTATTGAAAATTATAATCAGAAGATTTTAAATTTAATAAATAACCTTCCTATTGAAATAAAAAAACAAAAACAATTTTTCGATCTTTTTAAAACTATATTGAATCGAAAATTATAATATTGAAAAGTTTTTAATTAAAG
>ENA-OSEY01002921-OSEY01002921.1-marine-metagenome-genome-assembly--contig:-NODE-2921-length-10743-cov-2.776580_pt1 | contig 10743 bp, 14 predicted proteins | sample MGYA00248465_ERZ534230 | MGnify/ENA primary metagenome ERZ534230 (study PRJEB26409, sample SAMN06344110) | marine metagenome | isolation source: Sea water from surface | place: Atlantic Ocean:Southern... | reverse complement strand
AATATCTAATCGATATTATTTTGAAATATAAAGATATGCCTTGGAATGATAACCATGTAAAAAATCAGCTTATCAAAAGAGGCCGCTATGTTGAATTTAATCTACTGCATGACAGGGGGACTAAATTTGGGCTTGAAACTGGAGGCAATATCGATGCAATTCTGATGTCAATGCCTCCTTTAGCGATGTGGAAATAAAATTGGGAAATATATATTTATGGATTAAGGTTTTACATGTAATGTTTATGGTTGCGTGGATGGCTGGGTTACTTTATACACCACGATTATTTGTATACCATGCCGAAAACATAGACAAACCTGATCTTGTTGAAACATTTAAAACAATGGAATATAGATTGTACTACTATATAGCCTCGCCTTCAGCGCTTATAGTTTGGATAACAGGTCTATATATGTTTCATGCTTTAGGTATTTATAATTGGCTAAATATCAAGATAGGGTTTGTTATCATTATGACTGTTTACCATTTCTATCTAAACAAATACTTAAAAGAATTTCAAAATGATATTTGTAAGAAATCTGCGAAATTTTTCAGGCTAATAAATGAAATTCCATTTCTTCTTCTATTTTTCATCATAATATTGGTAATTATAAAACCAGATTTTTAATATATGGGTGCAATCATGGAGGATGATTGCACCCTATAGCCAACTTTTCTCGCTCTAGGACTTCGGAGGGCAAGTAGTTAGTTGGTTATTTAATTTTTTAAGTAATCTTGATTTGAGATAATCGAACTAACTTCATGAAAGAGTCTTAAAAAATCATCTATCTTAAGCTCAATTACCAAATTATTCTTGACAAGAGTTAGCTCAATTTTATCGCTCTTAAAATCAATATTCCTATGAATTGACGATAGATATGTTTTAAAATGTGCAAATCTACAAACTCCCATTCTCATTTTTATATTACCAATCACTATATTAAAGTGTCTCCCTTTTCGTGTCTTAAAAACGGAGATGGAATTTTGATCTACATATTGCATTTTACTTATTTAAACTCATCTCTAATTAACTCTGCCCAGATGATCAATCTTTCTTCTGTTTCTTCTTCCTGATTATCGTTATCTAAACCCAGACCTAAAAATTCATCACCATCCAAAGCAACTGATCCATCAAATTCATATCCTTCGGTTGACCATCTTCCAATCAAATTGCCCCCTTTTTCCATAAAAGGCTTAGCTAGCATTCCAATAGCATCTAAGAAATTATCGCTATAGCCCACTTGATCACCACATCCAAAGAAAGCAGCTGTTTTTCCTGAAAAATCTAGCCCCTGATAATCGTTATATACCGCTTCCCAATCCTCTTGCAGTTCTCCAACATTCCAGGTCGGGCATCCTATGATTAAGTTTGTATAGTCTAACATCTTTTCTGGTGGAGTTGATTTGATGTCGAAAGAATCAACTTCGAAACCTTCAGATTTCATATAATCCATTAAGTATTTAGCAGCTTCTTCTTGATTTCCTGTGGTACTTCCCCAGAACATTCCAATTTTTTCCATTTTACAAAAGTCCTTATTAGTTAGGTTATTTAATTTATTGATAATGAGTCTCAATTACAAACATTTTTGTAATTTTTTTCATTATTATTATATCTTAATTTCACAATTAATTTTATAAAACTAAAAGAGGAAAAAATGTCAAATTTAAACGAAATAGCTCCTGATTTTAATTTAAAAAATACAGAGAAAAATGATATTGCTCTGTCTAGCTTTAAAGGAAAAACTGTGGTATTAGCTTTTTACCCTGGAGCATTCACCGGCGTATGTGATACTGAAATGTGCTCATTAAGAGATAGTATGAATTCCTTCAATGATTTAAATGCTACCGTATTAGGTATCAGTGTTGATTCACCTTGGGCCAATGCTGAGTTTGCTAAAAAATATGAAATTAATTTTAATTTACTTTCTGACTACAATCGAGATGTATCCAAGGCGTATGATATGATCTTTAATGGGTTGGGAGGTTTGGAAGGTTATGAATGCTCTAATCGCGGAGTTCTCATTATAGATGGGGAAGGTTTAATACAATATAGGTGGGTAGCTGAAAATCCTGGTGTTGAGCCTAATTACTCTGAGATTATTGAAAAAGTTAAAAGTTTGTCATAATTTAGGTCTCATACTTTTAACTATTTCAAATGAACGAAATAATAGAAAAAAAAACAAAAAGATATTTATCGCATCACGAGGCATACATTGTGCCAGTGTTGGTTTACATACTGAATAAAATAAAATTAAGAAAAACAAATTAAAGGATTGATAAATGAATGAAATAAATGCTTATGCTCATTGTGATGGTCCATGTGGAATATACGATCCAGCTAGCGCAAGAATTACTGGGGAAGCAGTCTTGTCTATGACAAAGAAAATGTTGGAATTAAACTGTCCTGATACTTCTAATTCTCAAGCCATGGCAAGTTATTTAAATACTATGTCAAGATATGCATCTGTGAAAGAAGAACAAGCAACAGAATGTAAAAGGGAATTATTGGTTTTATGGACTGATTATTTTAAACCGGAGCATCTTGAAAAATATCCAGATTTACATAATATTTTTTGGAATGCTGCAAAAGCATGTAGCTCCTGCAAGGTTGAAGTATCTATTGACCATGCGAATGAACTAATGGACATGATAAAGAAAATTCACGAGATTTTTTGGGAAACAAAAGGACGTGAAGTTCCCTGGATAACAGCTGGTTAAAAGATCCACACTTATCAATGTTAATGTTGTGGGCTCCAGTATGGAGCCCACATTCAAAAACGGAGATAAACTAATTTTCAAAAAGATTATGAATGATACAAATATAGGAATTGACGATATTGTATTGTGTTCTCATCCTTTTAAAAAATTAAAAATGGTCAAAAGAGTTAAATCGATAGATAATGGTCTCTATTTTTTAAAAGGCGATAATCCAAATGTCTTGAGTACGTCAGATAGCAGAACATTTGGCCCACTAAAAATTAACCAAATAATAGGGAAGCTAGTTTCATGCTAAATTTAAAACCTTTTCAATTAAGCTTAGTAAACGCCTTAACTCTGATTGCGCTTGGCGGATATGGATACATTCAATCCGAATCTCCCTCTGCTACCGCTTTAATTCCTGTCATCATTGGAATTTTATTGATCGCAATGAACAAAGGCGTTAAAAATGAAAATAAAATTATTGCTCACATAGCTGTGACCTTAACTTTATTAATCATATTAGGTTTAATCATGCCACTACTCGGCTCATTGCAAAGATCAGATACAGCTGCTACCATCAGAGTAATTTTAATGATAGCAACATCTGTAACTGCAATGGTTGGGTTTATAAAAAGTTTTATTGCAGCTAGAAGGTCTTAAATAGTTTAAGTATACTGCTAAATTCCTCTCAATGCGTAAGCTTGAGCGACCCTATCTATTGCTACTGCAAATGCAGCCATCCTCATTGAAGTTTTTCTTTGTTCCATTAAGATACTAACCTCTTCAAAGGCAGAAACCATCTTTTTCTCCAATTTTTCATTTACTTCGCTTTCATCCCATTGCAACTGCTGCAAATTCTGAACCCATTCAAAATAAGAAACAGTCACACCGCCTGCGTTTGTAAGTATGTCTGGAACAACATGAATGTTTTTTTCAAATAATTTCTTGTCTGCTGTAGGCGTTACAGGTCCGTTTGCTGCTTCAACAACGACCTTGCAATTCAATTCGTCAACATTCATTTTATGAATAACACCGCCCAAAGCAGCAGGAATTAGAAAATCGCACTCTAACCCAATCAATTTTTCGTTCGAAATAGCTGAACCTTGGCCGCAACCCTTAATCGTTCTATTTTTAGAATTAAATTCTATCAACGAGGGTACGTCAAAACCATCCGGTTCATATAAGCCTCCGTTGACATCACTGACCGCAATAATCTTAGAGCCCATTTCATCTAAGAATTTCGCAGTATAGGATCCTACATTGCCAAACCCTTGAATGACTACATTTGATTTACTTAAATCAAGATTAAAAAAGTTTGCACTTTCTCTAGTTATGATAGCTGTTCCCCTTCCAGTAGCAGCTTCTCTTCCTAAGGATCCACCTAGCTCAATAGGTTTTCCAGTTACAATACCAGGAGTATGCCCATTCATCATTCCATACTCATCCATAAACCAAGCCATAATCTGAGCATTCGTGTTTACATCTGGGGCAGGTATATCTCTATTTAAACCAATTATAGGATCGATAGAGCGAAAGAAACGCCTAGATAATCTTTCTAACTCCAAAACTGATAAATTATTAGGGTTCACTGTAATACCTCCCTTACCTCCTCCATAGGGAATATCAACAAGCGCAGTTTTCCACGTCATTAATGCAGCTAGAGCTCGCACCTCATCAAGATCTACTTCCTCATGAAATCTTATCCCACCCTTGAAAGGTCCTCTAGAATTATTATGCTGGACCCTGTATCCACGGAAACTTTGAATTGAACCGTCATCTTTTCTTAATGGGACTTCAACCATTAATTCTCTATCTGGAGCAATCAATGAAAGTCTTACTTCCTCATCCAAACCTATAAGATCTGCTGCTTGGTTAAATTGATCATCGCTGGCTTTTTTATTGTTTACTTTAAGTGACATGATTTTCTCCTACTATAATTATTTCACAACTAAAATGGGGCAATTACATTTTTTTAGAATTTTAATAGGCGTACTGCTTTGAAAAAAAGTTTTTATAGGTCCTCTACTTGATGAGCCTATGACTAAAATATGATCATTTCCTGCCTTTTTTGGGATAACATCTACAGGATTGCCTTCCTCAAATATAATTTTATTTTTAATGTTGAATCTTCTTAAAAATTTTGAAGCATACTCAGTTATATTTTGATTAGCTTTTTTCAATTTTACATCTTGTGTTACTGTAATGATCTCAACTTCAATATTAAACGCATTAGCAATACCTACACAATGTTTAATTGCCTTTTTTGATCCTTTTGAAGAATCTACTGCTAGTAAAATTTTGTTTTTTTTCTTAGTCTGAAAGTTTTTTACAATAAAAATTGAGCTTTCAATGTATTGAACCATATCAAAGGATAGGTTTCCGCTTTTACTGCCTCCCAATACGGTAACATCATAATCACCAGATTGAACTTCGTTCCTTAATTCTTCAATGATATCTCCATTTCTAATGATTAAGCTAATGTTTTTAGCTTTACCTTTTTCTAAAAAAACCTCTGATCGTCTGCTACTATTTTCAACTAAGGTATTTTTGGGAAAGCCTCTTTCAATGCTAGAATCGTTTATCAACTTTTCTTTACATAAATAATTAAAGGCCCATTCTAAAACATCAACCCCTGGTCTATCGAAATTCCAAGATTCAATTCTTTCTCTAGCCATATACACTTCTTTCATACTGAACTCATTAATTTTTTCACCAACTTCAAGCACGGTTGAAGAAGCGCTAAAAGCGTTCGCAACCTTCATTCCAGCTTTTAATGTAGGCTCAGAGTGATGTTTGCTACTTATTGCAATTAATACATTCATGATAATATTGGCCAATAAAATATTGAGATTAGTAACAACAATGTTATTGAAATAATGAACAGTTTCCAACCTGCTTTAATATAATCTTTTGAGCTTATAAGGCCGGTTGAATAGATAATCATGCACGTTGGTGATGCAACAATAGTTAAGTATGCGAAAGCAGATGCAATCGATGTTGACATACCCAAAATAATGGGGTCTCCGCCCATTTCAAGCACTATAGGACCTAAGATAGCAACCGTTGCGGCATTGCTTAAAAGATTGGTCATAATGCCGCTAACGATTACTGAAAAAAACCATCTTAAATTAGATGGATCAACTATGCTGTTGCTTAGTGAATTCAGTATAGAATCAGCTAACCATTTAGCAGCTCCTGTTTCATTCATTTGTATACCAAGCGATATAACAGATCCAAACAATATAACAACACCCCAATTTGTTCTTCTTGTCAAATCTTGCCAATCTATTAGTCTAAATGAAAGATAAAAAAAGACACCCATAAGCGCAACAATACCCAAACCAATGGAAGGACTGAAAAAAATCCATGAAAAGAATACAAAAATAAAAATAACTATGGACAGTACTTGATTAGATGACAGCTTACCATCCTTTGCTACGCTAACCTTTAATTTTCTAACTGCTGAATCCAAAATTTTCTTTTTAGGTTTGAAGGTTAACCATAGAATTGAGGAGGCTATTGGTACCTCAATCAACATCATCGGATATGCATATTTTATCCAATCCCAGTAAGAAATCCTGGCGATGTTAAATTCTGAAAAATAACCAATCATAATTGCATTTCTACCTCCGCCAGATGGTGTTCCGATTGAGCCAAGAGCACAACCGTAAGCTATTGAAAACAATAATAGGCTTGATAAATTTGATGTTTGATGTGGTTTTTTACCAGAATATCTCAGTAATGCTAGCGCAACAGGAAGCATCATTGCAGCAACCGTGTGTTCCCCAATGAATGAAGACATTAATGCGGAGAAAAATACGAATCCAAAAGCTATCCTCCAGGTTTTATTTCCCGTAACATTAATGATCGATAAGGCCAATCTTTTATCTAAACCTTGATGCACAATGGCAACAGCAAGCATTAAAGACCCCATAATAAAAAAAACTGCATCGCTCATGAATGATGATGCCACACCATCTGCAGTATCCACGCCTAAAACAACCTCCATTATTAAAATTAACATAGCTATAGCTGGTAATGGTATGGACTCGGAAACAATTAAAATTAAAGCTGTAACAACAATGATTAGCGTACGATGCGCATCTGAGGTTAAACCCTCTGGGGTTTCAACATAAAAAAGAGAGACACTAATAAAAAAAGCTATGACTAACCATTTTTTTCTTGAGAGCCAAAATAGAATGTTTGATATAAGTTGATTAGTAAGATTTGACATTTTTAATTAATATAGATTAAAATAGCTAATCTATTTTAATTCATTTAAATCAATTGATTTAAAAAAACATTTATATATTTTACCTATGAAGACAATTATCCTTTTTAGACACGGGAAATCCGATTGGAATGCTCATTTTGAAGATGATCATGACAGACCAATAAATAAAAGAGGAACAAATGCAGCAAAAAAAATGGGAAAACACTTAAGTGATAGAAAAGAAATACCTCAATTATTAATTTCCTCAACAGCTCTTAGAGCAAGAGAGACTATAGAATTAGCCGCTCAATCTGGAAATTGGAATTCAGAATGCATTTTTGAACCAAGGATCTATGGAGGCTCCCCAAATGTTCTAATTGAAATTATAAAAAATATAAATGAAAAATTCAATTCTGTCTGTTTAATTGGGCATGAGCCCAATTTTTCATCATTCATTTCTAGATCCTGTAACGAGAAACATCACAGATTCCCTACCGCATCAATGGCAAAAATTGTTTACAATAAAGATAAATGGATAAATTTAAAATTTGGATTAGGAAAATTGGAGTGGATCAAAAGACCTAAAGAATTATAGTTATTTAATATCTAGCTTTTTGATTCTCTGAATATGTCTACCCCCTTCAAAAGGCACTTTTAACCAAAGATCTATAATGTTAAAAATGGCTTCCTCTTTGATAAATCTTGCACCCAAAGATAATATATTTGCATCATTATGCTCTCTTGAAAGCTTAACAATGTCCTCAGGGCCACCATAATAGACAGCAGCCCTAACTTTTTTAATTCTATTTGCAGCGATTGCTTCACCTTGGCCTGACCCTCCAAGTATGATTCCTTTACTTTTACTATCTAAAGACACCGCTTTTGCGCATGGTATAATAAAATCTGGATAGTCATCCAAAGGGTTGAATTGATGAGCGCCGTGGTCATGGACTTGATGTCCGTTTTCCTCAAGATACTGTTTGATATTATTTTTTAATTCTAAACCTGCATGATCAGTTGCTATGTGAATTTTCATTTAATATTTTATTATCTATAATAGTTTTTTTAGATGGCTGATGATTTTTTCTAAAATTTTTTGAGGAGTAAAGCCAAATTCCTCTGCAAGGTCTTTGCCAGGCGCAGATGCTCCAAAACGATCCAAACCAATTGACAGACCATTTGGACCAATATATCTTTCCCAGCCCAGAGTAATTCCAGCTTCAAATGAGATTTTCATAGCTCCTCGGCTAGGAATAATTGAATCTCTATATTCCTTAGATTGGGCATCAAACAACTCCCAGCATGGCATACTTACAACTCTGACTCTTTTATCATTCATTAATTTCGACACTTCCAAAGCAAGGCTAACTTCTGAACCTGTAGCTAAAAAAATTAATTCAGGACTATCATCATCTTTAATTATATACGCACCCTTAGAAACGCCATTATATACCGTCTTCTCTTCTAAGCTTAAGATTGGAATTCCTTGCCTAGTTAAAAGTAAGGCGCAAGGTGTATTAGTTTGTTGTAAAGCTATTTTAAAGGATGCTGCGGTTTCCTTTGCATCGGCGGGTCTAAAAACATTAAAGTTTGGAATGGACCTTAGAGCCATGGCATGTTCTACAGGTTGGTGAGTTGGCCCATCTTCTCCAACCCAAAAAGAATCATGGGTAAATTCATGAATTACTCCACACTGCTGAATAGAGCCTAAGCGCAATGCAGGTCTTTCGTAATCGGCAAAAACTAAAAAAGTGCCACCAAAAGGAATGACTCCACCATGCAAAGACATACCATTCATGGCTGCTGCCATAGGAAATTCTCTTACTCCGTAAGCAAGGTTGCGCCCTCCCCTTCTGTCTTTAGCAAAATCCCCATAATTATTAGCAAAATTCGTAGTATAATTTGATGGCTCTAGATCAGCTGAACCTCCAACCAATAAGGGTGTTTGTTCGGCAAATTTATCTAAAGTTGCTCCAAATGCTTTTCTGGTTGCTAAGATTTCACCTGATTCAAAATTTGGTAACGCTAAGTTATCTAAGTCTGCATTAAAAGTAGAATTCCAGATCTTTTTAAAATTATCATCTTTCAAAGCCATTGCTAGTAAAGATGAATTAGAATTGACCATTTCATCAAGGTCAGAAAATTGGTTTTGAAAAAAATCAATCACTTCATTAGGCAAATAAAATGGTTCTGGTGGCAAACCTAAAGCTTTTTTTGTTTGATCAATCTCATCTTGAGGCAATGGAGCTCCATGTGTTTCATGGTCATGTTCCATGTTGGCTGAGCCTTTAGCCATGATGGTGTTTCCAATAATTAAACTTGGTTTATCTGCAATCTGTGCTTTCTCAATCGCCTCTCTTATTTTGTCATGGTCATGTCCATCAATTTCTTGAACATGCCAACCAAAGCCTTCAAAAACCTTTAAGTAATCTGTTGAATCTGATCTACCAACTTTTCCAGAGATCTGAGCATTGTTTGAATCATAGTATACAATTAATTTTGATAATTGCCAGTGACCAGCCATAGAGCCAGCTCCAAGCGCTACGGGTTCTTGAAAATCTCCATCACCAGCGAGCACATAGGTGTAATGACCTAGCAATTTATTAACATCATCGCAATAATTCTTGAAACGCGCTCTTAGCATTGACTCAGCGGTTGCCATTCCAACAGCCATTGCTAAACCTTGACCTAGAGGCCCAGTGGTTGCTTCCACGCCTGGAATTTCAACTTCAGGATGACCTGGAGTCCTGCTATGCAATTGCCTAAAGTTTTTAACATCATCCATATTTAGCCATCCAATTTGCAATAACAATGAATACAAAAGCGCCGACTCATGACCTGCTGAAAGAATAAATCTATCTCTAGGAAACCATTCGGGATCTTTGGGGTTGAATTTTAAGTATTCAGTAAACAAAATTTGAGCAAAATCACAAGATGAAAGAGGTCCTCCGCTATGGCCAGAATTTGCTTTTCTAACCATATCAAGAATCAACCCTTTGGTAGCTGATATAGAAAAATGAACTTTTTCTTCACTGGTCCAATCTTTAAAAGAATCTAGATCTTGAAAAGATTTCATCTGATTAAACCTTATAAAATTCTTTTATAGTTTCAACTGGATCTGGTGTATTGAAGATCGCTGAACCTGCAACTAAAATATCAGCACCAGCATCGACAACTTTTCTAGCATTATGCAGTTTAATACCTCCATCAACTTCTATTAATACTCTATCTTGCAAACACTCTTCTTTTAATTTGGTCTTTATAGCTTTTATTCGGGAAGTTGATGATTCGATATATCCTTGTCCACCAAATCCAGGCTCAACGCTCATTACTAAAACTAAGTCTAAAAATTCATAATATGGTTCAATTTCAGTTAGTGAAGTTGAAGGCTTTATAGATATTCCGACTTGACAACCTGCAGATTTAATGAGATCAATTATTTCCTTTGGATTATCAGTTGCTTCTATATGAAAGGTAATTAGATCTGCTCCAGCTTTTGCAAAAGGCTCTACTAATTTTTCTGGCTCAATCACCATCATATGCACATCCAAAAATTTTGTTGTTCTAGGTCTTAGAGACTTCACTACCGGTGGTCCGATAGTTAAATTTGGTACAAATTGATTATCCATAACATCAACATGGACCCAAGGAGCACCTCCTGATTCACATTGTGATAAAGCTTGGCCTAAATCTGAAAAATCAGCTGATAATATTGATGGTGCTAGTTTGAATTCCGAGGTCATACTGCTGAATCTAAATTAAATGAGCATTTATTTTAATTCAATACAGAAAATTGTTTTTTTTAAAATAATTTGAAAAAAATTAAATAA
>ENA-OSEY01002920-OSEY01002920.1-marine-metagenome-genome-assembly--contig:-NODE-2920-length-10744-cov-2.961282_pt1 | contig 10744 bp, 5 predicted proteins | sample MGYA00248465_ERZ534230 | MGnify/ENA primary metagenome ERZ534230 (study PRJEB26409, sample SAMN06344110) | marine metagenome | isolation source: Sea water from surface | place: Atlantic Ocean:Southern... | reverse complement strand
CCTATCATGGAGATTTCCACATCATAGCTGCCTGGAGATATGTTATTGATTTTGTATCTTCCATCTAGATCTGATGCGGTACCATAGTAGGTACCTTTTACCATTACATTGACTCCTGGAAGACCCGATCCATTGCCCGCTTCTTTGATGGTCCCAGATATGGTTCCAAACTCTTGAGCATTTATGATGGTTAAAAGGAATAGGATTAAAATTACTTTCAAACTAAAACTCATTCGTAAATAGATGCTGAAATAATTTTATAGCAGAGCCGTTACCCTGCAATTTAGGTCTGTAACCATCATGGAGAGGTAGCGTCATTATTACCACTTTGCCTGATAATTCAGTAGGCGATACACGATACTGTCCCATACTGCATACAGTTGGATTACCAGTCCACGCATCATTCCCTGCAGGATCAGCCATGCGATAGACCTCCGTCAAAGTTTCAAATTGTTCCTGATTTGGCCAGAAGCCTTTTACCTTTACAGCTATTAAATGAGATACTGACAGATTAAGCATCGAATCTACTGGACTCTCAATGACCTTATTTGGAAAAAGGCGCCCACTTGGATTGAGTGTTGTTAATGAGTCCATTGGAAACCAGGTAAAAGTCGTGTCCTCAAAGTCTATTGGATTAATAAATAAATCGCCTCCGCCCATAACAAAGTTAACAAGGCTCGCTTCAGCCCTGTTATAGGTATCGTTTGCAGATGCAGTATTATTGTATGCAGCATACCAAACAACGGTTTTAAAGTAGTTCAAATTTGCGGTTACATCGGTAGAAGAATACGGCAACTCATCACCTATCTCCCAGAACGAATATCCATCTGTACCTACGAGTGTGTCCATCATACCGGAATACCAGGACAGTGCATTGTTTGCATTATCTAGTGGATAGTCATCTACGATGAGTATGTCGCCAACCACAGGCTTGACAACCCATACCTGCGCCTCTGAAGGGCGAGTAGAATCAGGGTAGTGTAGAATGCTACTTTCTGCGCCTGCTATATCTCGACACTTAATAAAAAAGGTATGCACACCAGGATCCATATCTGAAAGAGTAATACTTGTCTCGTCTCCATCAAGACTCACCCAACAGGTTTCACATGTATCATCAATAGAATAAAACACATCCGTTATTGTCTCGTTACCATCCTGATCAAAGAGGTCCCATATGAAAGTCCTTGTTGGGAAGGTGAAGCTGGTGTCGCTTCCTATATTGGTAATCAAAGGATTCGATAGATATCTAAATGATAATTCTGGTGGAGAATTTTTTATGGGAAGTGTTAATCGTGAAGGTGTTAGATCCTCATTTCCATCATTATCAACTGCCCGTACCTCAAATGAAAAGATATCAAGCTCTGATCGTATTGGAACGTAAAATATACCACTCTCCAAATCAGTAAATGTCCAAGCCGTATCACTACTCCATTTGTACTTATATCCCACTATCTCACCATCAGGATCATCTCCCCACCAATGCAATTCTTGCCTACTGGTTGTGATGGTTGTAAATGCCTGAGATAATGTATCCCATACATAGTCGTTAGATGGCTCCTCATCAATCGCATATATAATATTCCCAAACGAGTCGGTTGTTGAGAAGATAGTGTCCACTGCTACAAGCGTAAGATATGTTTCAGGAGGGCTGAGCTCAATCGGCTCAGACCGATCTTCGTATTCCCATCTATTACATGAGAATATGAGGACAAAACCGAATAGGTATACGTTTTTCAGATTATCACCAAATTTAGGAGGGCGGTAATTAACCGCCCTCAATATGATCTATTTTACGAGCAACATCTTCTTGTCAGCGATAAAACTTCCTGCTTTGATTCTGTATATATACAGCCCTGAAGGAACTTTTTGGCCTTTGTCATCAAGACCATCCCAGTTCGCGACATGAAAACCAGGGGAAAATGAACTACCATTCACCAAGGTTCTAACCTGTCTACCAACCACATCATATATGATGAGCTTAACATCCTCTTGCGAACCAATGGAAAATCGTATTTGTGTCTCTGGATTAAAAGGATTTGGAAAGTTATCATGGAGCGCATATTCATGAGGATTTACTTGAACATCATCTACCGCAACCGTCTGTCCAAGATCTGCAACATCACGAATCTGCACCTTGTATGTCCCAAAACTATAGTTGAAGATTCCCATTATATGATCCAACCCCTGTCCTTCAACAAGTGTACCCATGAAATTATCTGCTTCGAAGTTTGCCATATCGTCATCAATTAACGCTTGAAAACCAGTTTCATCAGTAATTGACCAATCAAAATCATTTACAGCTGATACTGTTACATTATTCAACTTTACTAGCACGCCTTCATAAGACTCAACCTCATCAGCTAGCTGGTGAATATCTTCGCAGCTTACCACGGATGCATTTGGCTCGGTCAAGGTTTCAATCACGGATACCTGGGCATTAATCAATCGAGTATTTCCACCAAACTTAAACAACCAATCAGGGTCATAGTCAGTAACAAGTCCGGTTATGGAAACATGCTCTCCCCGGGTAATCTCAACCACTTCCTCAGTATCAAATACAAGACCTGCCCACTGTTGTTGCGCACCAGGATCCTGCAATGCATAAGAGCTATATCCGCTATTATACTGAGCCGTATCTGCTGTTACGATTCCTGATACGGTAACCTCACAGCCTTCGTATCTAGTATTCCCTGATGGCCACGGCGTATGCTGCAGGTCAACCACTCCTAATTGATCTGTTACTACAAATCCTAATTGATCATGCTCATTGTCATATGGATATTGACTGGTTTTTGGTTCAGACTGATCTGTTCCATCATCTGTTGCAGTAATGTAATAATACACTGAATTATCACCTGAGCTAATTCCTGATAACGGTAGTACAGCAGTGAAAAGAGAATCATCAGTTGAAGTCATGGTTTCAGTGCTATATGTACTACCATCTAATGTATAATGAACAAGTGCTTCTGAAATGGTAGAATTATCAAGAATAACACAAGATACAACTACCTCAGCATCAGAGGTTGTAGGCGCACACGGTTCTCTTAGGATACCTGATATTGAAGGTGGTCCAGAACCAAATTCAAAATCATCTGCATACAGCGGGCACAGTTTGTATGCTGTAGAATCCGCATAGCTACCATAATGATGGTATAGCCAGCCCTCCATTGACTGAATTAGGGAGCCAACTGGAGGCGGCCCAAGAACTTCAAAAAATGCAGCTACACTATCCGAATCATCATCAACTAAAATAGAACCTGAGCCATCGTCCGCAGCAAAAACTTCATACTGGAAATCATTACCGGTCACAACCGCATCTTCAACTCGAACCATTACGTTACCCCACTGCTCTGCCTCTGTTGGCCATCGCAGGTCTCCGGTTTGTACTGTGTCAATGACAGGAAGGGGTTGTTCAAAGTCCATTATGTTGATAGGCTCCGTAATGAATAGTTCTGTCATATTTGCGGGTCCTGTAGTGTACTCATAGATGTAGCCAGTTGCTTGAATTAAGTCACCTTCAAAAAGTGTTGGAAACGCTGAACTATCTGGGTCGTAAGAAAGAATGGCACTCCAGGGGCCACCATTTACATCTGCAAATATGAACTTAATTCCTGAACCAGCATAACTTAACCCAGTTGGCATCGTAACGATCCCCTCTATAGTAACAGTATCTTCCAACATATAAGATATATCTGATTCTGCATCTTCTCCTGCCTTCATCAGATCACTATGAAGAACCTGCTGGACACGTTGTATCCTTGTTATGCCTGCTTCTACTACATCTCGCGCCAACCGTGGTTGAAGCTTGTAACTCCCATAGCTGAAATCAAGAACACCTTCTATATCTGCAAGTTCATGTCCAGAAACGGGATAATAATAGTAGTCCCACTTATCATCACAAATCCCAGTTGATGTCCCATCTCCGAACTCCCATTCTCCATATCCAAGATCAGGATTTGTTACTGAGATATTTTCAAATCTTAATAAGCATCCCTCATATGCCTCACCAATTTCAGATGGCGAAATAAGAGATGGTACCAATTCTTGTTCAGATTCTCCATGAACAATACCAGACGTGACGTCGGTTAGTTCTGTCAAATTAAAATATTCTTCAACGGTCCCAGTTAAAGTAACCTCATCTCCTTCACCTGGACCTGGATGAGGATTACCAACAGCATCCACCCAGTCAAACTGGTCCCATCCATCATAATTAAAACACACTATCCCATTCCATGGGCCATCTGAATCTTGAACAAACATAAACCTAAACTGATCTGACCCCCAAAATTCAGCAGTAACAATACCCTGGATGGTGACCTCTTGTCCATTCAAAGGACTCGCATCATCTGAGCTTGGATCTGAAACAAATTGAATGTCATAGATCGAAGTAATGGTTCCTCCCTCTGAAACAGTAAAACTAATTTCGTCACTGACGTTGGGATCTAAAGCAGCATGCGCGTTATCCACCAACCAAATACTAAGTTCATGACTGCCTGGACTTAAATCGCTTAGAGAAAAAGGGTCGTTAGAATAATGCATAACTGGATCGTTGCTGTTTAATTGGTAGTGAACATGACCATCAGCACCATCTCCAGCAGATCCAACAGTGAAGTTTTCAACAGTAAATTCTATGGTAACTTGACTTGCAGACACATTTGCACCATCCTCAGGACTAACTATTGCAATAGATGGACCGTCAGTGGTTATCTCATGTGGGTGGGAACCCAAATAGTCCCATGTGTCTTGATCCAAAACAATCCACTCTGAATTTCCTGCATTCGTGCCAGCAGAGGTGATCCAGTCACCACTATTCCCCTCCATTACTGTCGATTGACGTACTAGAGTATGGTTTTGGGTTCCATTTGTAATCCCAGCAACATCCCATCCATCACCAGGATCACCATTCCAATCTCCAATACAGTCTACTATTGTGTATGAATCTTCGGTCCCTTCAACTAAACAGAACCCATCGTTACCATTACTGAGATAGGTAAACTCTTGGTCAGCATGTGCAAGGATTGATTCATCTGATTGAGGATGTGCAATCACATAAACATCGCCAGAAGCGACAACTGCTCCAGCAGGGAATGTATTCCAATATTCGTACTCGCCAGCCGTTGAAGGAGCATTAGCAACATTGGGGAATGCTAAACTAGTTAGATCAACATCAGCTCCTGTGCCATTATAAATTTCTAAGTATTTATTATTGCTAGACCCCTCTCCATATTCGCTGAATAATAGTCCTGTTACATCTAGTGGAATTTGACTGGGAATGACTTCGGATGATGTATAGACATCATCCCCACTAGTGCTACTACTCCCTCCAGTAGCTAGTCCTGAAACACTAAATGTAACTTCTCCAAGATCTGTTGATGGTGCAATCCAATCAAAGACCCAAGAGCCAGAAGTTGTTCTTGAACTATGTTGAATGTAATCGCCATTTATCTCAGCATTAGAGGATGATGAATTGAGTAGTATTTCACCTGCAACATCATTTCCTGATTGGACTGCTGCCTGAAAACCAAATCCCCTTTCATTTGCTCCAGTTACAGTAACACCAATAGTGTATGTTTCTCCAGGTACATAACTGTTAGGAAGCCCTGTAAAAAAAACGCTACCATCACCTGAATTTTGTGTACCATTATGACATGAGGTACAGTTATTGAAGTTTGGTGCATTATTTGCATAACCTTGACCCGGCCCACCAGAATTTGCATAAAGTGCAACCGTTAAAAAAGTAAACGTAAGCAATTGTCTCATTTTACTACTCCCTATTTTATGATCAAGAATTTACCTTCTTTGATCTTTCCTGAATTTTTATCTTCAACCGTAAAAAGATATAGCCCAGATGCTGTAGCCTGATCATGCATTGTAACCATGTCCCAAGCATGCTCTCCACCAGACATTAGCGGACTTTTTCTTTCATCAATATTTGCGATATCCTGTCCCACATATGAATCATCATGCTGGATGATATCAACCAAGTCACCTGCCAGAGAAAATATCCTTATCTCAGCCAAAGCTGGCAAATTTCTGAACCATATCATTTTACTTCTACTACCATATCCATCCCAAAGCGCTTGCCCCTTGTAAGGGTTTGGATACACGCTGGGCTCGGAAGTCCACTCAGACTCAAGTTTAGCACTTGTGCCAGGGAAGACGAAAACCCGATTCGAATAAATGGAGCTTTCCAAACTTTCTAGATTGGCATCGGAATCGCCCTGATCATACGCCGTTATCGCATAATAATTTAACCATCCATCTTTGACTTTAGAATTCACAAATTTATAATGATAGAATGTACCGCCAATTTCAATGCTATCGGGCTCACCATAATCATTAGTTATCTTTACACTTGAAAAACCTGTGTTGTATCCGGTATTATTTACTTTATCTACCTCAAGAAGTAAAGAAAACTCTCCGAGTGATTCATTATCTGTTTTTCTAGCTCCATAGACCCTATAACCTTCAAAATCTTTTTGCTGGCTAATTGGATCCAAGAATGGCTCTGAATTATTCTGCCAGTATAAAGTTACTAAGCCTGTTTCAACCTGAACATGCATATTAGGAGCTGGTGGAGGAGCTGGAAGTATATAACGGTCAATGATCTGATTATTATTATTATCCTCGCCCTCATCCAAAATATTGTTTCGATTTTTATCCTCACCATCATATGCCTTTTGAGCCCAATCATAATTAATTAATAAATTTCCTCTCCTTCCAGGAGAATCCTCTCCATGCCCATCTGACCATAAACCACAAGCAACTGTAAATGCAATGCTGCAGGAATCTCCAGGAGCCAAGGTCCAGGATGTAGTATCTGTATTGGGTACAGAGCCTATTGGACCTGCAGATAACAGAAACATCCAACTATTTTCAGCTAGAGGGTATCCCTCTTGTGTATATTCTGGACCGGTACCTTTAGGAACTGATGAAGACATTTTTTCATATCTTTCGTTATCATTTAGAGGCATACTGTATGCTGGATAATCACTGTTATTTGAATTTGTCCAAACCCACTGAGAGTAGTGTGTATTTAAAAGTCTCATTGGGATGGATCCCCCAAGCACAGAAATACCAATATAAGACTGTGCCCAACCATCATCTCCATCCGTATCATATTGATAGGCTATGTCTCTGTTGAAGCCTGCTTCATCTATAGTTTCATCAAAACCATTTAAATTATCATACCAGGTAAAACCACCCCCGGGGGTATAATAATCCGTATAATTAAAGTTTGCCACAGATGGATCAGTCCAGATACCTGCGTAAATATCACGTATAGTGTCTACAGAGGAATTCTTAAACGAATAATTTAGAATCACAAATGCATCCGCGTAAGAATAATTCCAGGAATAACTCTCTAGGTGAATATCCAATCCCAAAGGGTTGTGATTGGGAATCCCTAAGTCATCGGATGTAGTCTCACCGTAATCTTTGAAATCTGCAGACATGTCTTGGTGAGAAATAGCATCTGGTGAATAATATTTCGCCATTGAATCTTGTGTGGTTGATGATATAGAAGATTGAATAAGAATAGGAGCTTCTGCAAAAAACTCAAATCCTTCACTGCCTGACTCAAAAACACCATCTACAATAGAAGTAGAGACCCTTCTTTCACCGTTAACAATCCCCCCGACCCAAAGTCCTGCGTAAGAGAAATGCTCTACTTGTTCTCTAGCAATTTCAGTCTGCTGTTTGTATTGGCATGAAGGATGGATACTGCCATCCTCCATGCGATTCCATCCGTTTCCCAATATTCCAAAGTTTGTGACTGTCAAGCCTAGGTTACCTACAGAAGTATATTTATCGTATTCGTCTGCTGCAGAAAGTATCTTCCTTAATTTTCTTTCCTGGCTAAGTAATGTGGAACACGATATTAATATAAAAAAAAGTATTCGCATGTTATTTCAACAAAACTGCCTTTCTAATTTGAACTATATCACCATCTGTAATTTTGAAAAAGTACATTCCAGAAGGACTATAATTCCCGCTCCATTGGAAAGATTGATTACCAGTATTAACATGGCCTCTGTTTATCTTTTCAATGAAATGGCCCGAAATATCATACACCTCAATACTTAATACACCTGATTGATGAATATCCATATCAAGTGTAATCACAGGATTAAATGGATTTGGATATAAAGTATTTATAACAAAAGACGCGGGAATCAATGTTTCTTGATTTATTTCTAAGATTCCATCAAAAGCAGCTCCAGGGGATCCCATGTCTCCATTTCCATATGAGCTCGTTGAGGAAAACCAGCTCCCAATTAGTGCATTATCTATTAATGGATCATGGATCTCCATAGATACACCGCTAGAAAAGGGCCAACCATTTGCATAGTGCACCTCATCCACCACCGAGCCTGAAGCATCTAATAGGATGACTTCATCATCACTATTAGATAGAGAGTACCCTTCATATACATAATCAACTTCTACACCACCATTTAAAGATTGATCATTATTCTTTGCAAGCACAAAGTATTCATTTGGAGAGATTAGGATGGAAGCTTGGTCTGAATGTAGCTCGTGCTCATCACCATCAAGGTCTTTTATAGACCAACCTTGGAGATCGATAGTAGAGTCAGTTGTGTTCACTATCTCAAACCACTCACCATATGAATCTGACACTGAACCAGGGTTAGCCATGATTTCAGAAATTACAATACCTTGATCAGAATAGGTTATATCATCAAACCAGACATCCATGTAGACTGGTAAATGATCAGACGCATCGTGCAAAGCATCTGCAATTTCCTCGCTTACTGAATTATTATTGCCATCGTTTATTGCATCGTTGAAATGATTACCATCATTTCCTACAGCCCAATAAGTTCCTTCTACATAATGCATTGGCGAATCCTGATCGAGAATTGACTGCGATACAAATAACCAGTCAAATCGATCATCCATACCACCATTCGCCCCACCCCCAAAACTAGATGTTCTTGGAGACTGAGTATGGACATCCGAGTATGAACTATTGTTATGCCAGTGCCCTATACGATTGATAGGGTCAAACATCTGTCCATCATTATCATCACTGCTTGAGGTCAACATGTCAAATGCCGGTTCAGAGGATGAGTTATTTGAATAAATATTGAAATCTCCTCCAACTATAAAAAAGTTTGGAGCGAGATTGTTAAGATGATTTCGCAATATCGTAGTCTCCTGGAGCCTTTGGTTGGCGTTTGAAGAACCAGAACTGGCTTTCAAATGCACACCATACACATTGAACTCAACTCCAGATAAATTATGGAGCATTACCCACTCAATAACATCTCTTGTCCCAGAAGACTGAGCGGTATAAACCACACTTGTACCAATAAATGTAAATATATCACTTTTATAATAAAGTGCAATGTCTTGTTGTGCACTTTGATTCGTAAAAGGAGCAGAAGACCAAATATTTGGCTCTAACACATCTAAAACATCTGATTGAAAGTGAGAATATCCTGTCTGCCCGATAATTTCTTGAGCAATAATTAGATCAGGCTCCACTAGATCAAGTATCATAACATAGTCATCTTCTCTATCATTTTCATCTTCATAATTCAATAAATTATAAGTCAAGATACGGGCAGATGAAGCATTAAGAACTCCAATAAATATGATCATTAAAAAGTATTTCATCTAAAAGTCAACATGGGCTTCAATATGTCCAATTTGTATCCCATTATGGTTGGTTATTTTTTTTGTTTTAAATTTGTTTAGTTTATTTTTTTCATCCTCTGATAATAATTCCAGATGCTCCAATAACCTCATGACAGCTAAAGGCATTGCCCGAAAACTACCATCCAAAATCTTTATCGAAACTCCAATTGGGCCGTATTTTTCAGTATTTAACGAAATCCCTCTTACAGATTCACCTCCAACTTTAGTAACTCCTCTACCATCTAATGCACTTATGAACATGGAATCAAAATGATTAGTGCCACCTACCAACTCAGGATAGGCTACCATTGCATCGTATACTCTTTTTAACTCTGGCTTTTTGCAAGAAGCTAAGGATTGAAATAATTCAGCAATCGTCTTTAGTGTCATAAACGGAGTTGGTGCGGAGCATCCATCTGTCTCTGTGAACATATCCGTTTCACCACTTAGTTTAGCTACATACTCCAAGATTGTTTCTTGTACAAGATGTTGTTTATTAATATAACCCTTAGTTTCAGCTTCCAGATATTTTGCAAGAGCAAGCATTCCTGCATGCTTACCACTGCAATTGTTATGTAGAGCCGTGGCTACCTCATTTTCCCTTATCATTCTATGTCTTGTAAAAGTATCAGAAGGATAATGAGATCCGCATTCAAAATCCTCAATGTTCAGATCTAACTTATTGACCATAGACAGCGCTGTTTCAACATGTATATCTTCTCCCTTGTGCGAGGCACACATTAAAGCCAGCTCTTTTTCATCAAATCCTGCTGCATCTACAGCACCTATTTTTACTGATGCAGCAGCCTGAAAAGGCTTTAATGAAGATCTAATACAGGTTAAATAGTGAGGGTCACCAGTGCTGTATATTATCTGAGTTTCGCTGTCAACAATAACTGCAAAAGCATATGCAAATATGAAAGCAGGATTTCCCAAGAAGAAAGGGAAGAAAGGTTAATTATGCCAGGACACTACGGTAAAATGAAAAAACCAAAAGCTAAAAACAAAAAGCTTGCAGGGATGTACGGCAACAAAAGTAAAATCACTCGTGGTGATATTATTGCTGCTGCAAAAAAACGTA
>ENA-OSEY01002917-OSEY01002917.1-marine-metagenome-genome-assembly--contig:-NODE-2917-length-10752-cov-2.426042_pt1 | contig 10752 bp, 10 predicted proteins | sample MGYA00248465_ERZ534230 | MGnify/ENA primary metagenome ERZ534230 (study PRJEB26409, sample SAMN06344110) | marine metagenome | isolation source: Sea water from surface | place: Atlantic Ocean:Southern... | reverse complement strand
CGCGATATGGCTTGAATCGATTATTAAAAAATCACCTTCGCTTAACTCTGGTAATTTCTTTAGATCCACCGATTGGATTGTTTTTTCGAAGAAATTAATTCGTTCGGAAAAAAAAGACGCTCGCGGAGCAGGGTCTACGCAAGTCAAGGCGGTATCTAAATTACCATCTTTGATCGCTTTTAATATAAAACGCGTCGAGTGACCTGAGCCTATTTCTAAAATATTTTTGGGTTTTTTCGATCTAACGAGACTGTAAGCGACTGCTGCATCAAGTCCAGGGAACCAATCTTGATGCCAACGGGGTGTGTTTTTACTTCGGGGCTGATAATCGATTTTTTTTAGATCTTTGTTGAATGCTGAGACTGTTTCAAGAGTATCTGAAAACGCGTCTATTTTGTCTTCTGAAAACCACTTGTGTATCCAACAAGTTTTATTTTTGTCCCTTTCTAATCCAGCGGCATATCTATGCGGTATAAAGAAACCCATATCTTTTATATTTAAGACAGTTAGGAGCCCATAGACCATTCGTTTTATACTCATCTAAGGGAACCAGCTATAGAAAGATATTATTCAAAACTATACCTCGAGCTCCATTCCTTCCATTGCCACTAAAGAGCCCGGTCTAGCTTCATTGACCTCTTCGGAGATAATATCCATTGCAGCATCATCATTCCCTGGGTCATGGTGAAAAATTACAAGCTTTTTTACTGAAGCCGCGTCGCATAACTTCACACCCTCTTGCCATGTGGAATGTCCCCAACCAGCAAAATCAGGATAATTTTCATCAGTAAAACATGCGTCATATATTACTAGATCCGATCCACTAACAAGACTTTTTATATTCTGGTCTATTTCTCCTGCTTTGTGCTCAGTATCGGTGATGTAGCATACTGATCTTTCCCCAAAATTTACTCTATAGCCCACTGCCCCTTGGGGATGATTTAACGCCACCGTAGATAAACTTATCCCTCCATCCAGCTCAATTTTATCGCCAGGTTTAAATGTCAAGAAATCGAAGTTTGCATTAAATACCTCCAACGAGACTGGAAACATTGGAGGGCTAGTAAGTTTCTGAAATACTTCCTTTATGGGTATCTGCTGATCAAAGACACCCGACCAAATTTTGAAATTATTTTTAGGATTAAATGCTGGCGCAAAAAATGGAAAACCTATTATGTGGTCTAAGTGAGCGTGACTGAAGAAAATGTCGGCCTCAATCTTACCCTTTTTAATTAATTCCTGACCGAGAGCGCGAAGTCCTGTACCAGCATCAAATATTAAGGTCTTATCTCCACAGGTAATTTCTACGCAGGGGGTATTTCCGCCGTATCTTTGATAAGCCAAACCGGGACACGGTATGCTTCCTCGTACCCCCCAGAACTTAACTGTTAATTTTGCCTCTTTATTCAAGATCGCACCTTTTCCCCGGCCAAACGCGTTTACCTTTTGAGATCCGACTGATAATTACAGATATTATCTAAAGATTTCCGTTAATACAAATTCAAGCGATAACCGTTTTCAGTTGTAGTCAGAATAGATGCATCCGAGGAGCTGTTCTCAATTTTTTTTCTTAGACGGTAGATATGTGTCTCCAAAGTGTGTGACGAAATTTCATCGTTATACCCCCATACATCACTCAGCAGTTTTTGTCTCGACAATTCATTTTGAGGAGCCTGCCACAATTGCCACAAAATATCCGTCTCCTTTTCGGTTAGTCTAACTCTAACCTTAGTATCTAAATTAATTAAAACCTTTTCATTTCGCCGAAAACCATAGTTTGCTATTTTCAGATCTTTACCGCCGCTGCTGTGTAAAGCAATCTTCCGAGATATCGCTGTTAGTAAGTCACTCACCTTTATTGGCTTTAATAATATTTCTTTTTGAGAATCTAACTTTTGGCAAACACCTTTAAGGGAGGAATCATCTGGCATTAAAACTATCAATTGTGATTCTGGAAAACTATCGCAAATCTCAGCCAAAACAACAGTATCACGCTGGCTTTTATGAATATTCACTAAAATGATATCTGTTGTCTTTTTTTCTTCTTTTAGCTCCTGTAGCTCTTGATAACCTGTCACTTGATAAACTGAATATGTTTTGTCGAATTCTAATTGTTTGCGTAGAGCAGAGCTGCATTCATTATCGCTATCGACTAATAAAAGCTTTTTCATATGCGATCTCTTCAAATACTTTGTTAGATGTGATTAGGTTCATTCATTAATTGGCCGGCAATTCTTTAACCACAACATCTTTCCAAAAGGCTATATGGCCTTTAATGCGTTTAGCTTTTGACTTCGGCCGCAGATAGCTCCAAGCTCCGTCCTTAACAGAGTTTTCCATTGTTTTTATGTCAAAGTAAGTCGCCATCCCTTTCCACGGACAACGCGTCAAAGTTTCCGTTTGAAAAAGATATTCTGTTTTTACGTCATTTTCCGGAAAATAAATATTGTTTTCAATAACCAAGCAATCTTCCGATTTCGCGATTACAGTGTCTCCCAATGAGGCCACAAACATATTTGAATCCCCTGTATAGCTTAAAATCGTGGTGCAAAAATTAGCTTAAGCATTTCGTTTGATAGAGAACTGCTTGGGTCACAAAACGACTCGCAAACTGAAAAATGGTTTCCATCTTCTATGATCGATTTCAGGACGGGTTGCTTGGCTTCATTTAACACATCAGTCAAACGATTGGTTTGATAAAGATACTCTTGCCCCTCCTTTGCCCCAACTGCAATTATTATTGGAGGCAGCTTGACCTCTTCTGGAACCATGCTTTCAACTACTCGGACAGGGCTATATTTATCGACTTCATTAGGAGTTAACCTGACTTGAGCGTTTAAGTAAGATAATCTTATTGGTTCCAGATCATGTATACCACTTAAGGAGCACCCACCCTTCAGGTAGGTTGGTCCACTTGGACTGCACATTAACCCCGTAAGGTGACCGCCAGCCGAATGCCCTGCAACAAAAATTTTGTTCTTATCACCGTCAAATTGCCCTGCGTTTTCAAAGATCCAATCTAAACAATTTTTGATATCTTTAACTATCGATCCAATCTGAACCGCGGGACAGAGGCGATATCCGATGGAAATAAAATTAACGCCGGCAGCTGTATAAAACGGCGCCAAAAATCTACCTATACTTTTACTACGGGAAGACCAATAGCCCCCGTGTATGAATGCTAATATAGGACCCATTGGTTTGTTAATGGGAAAGATATCCATCGACTGCATATCATCTGGGCCATATTTTATATCAAGCTTGCAGGGTAAAAGTGCACATGCTTCATCACCTCTTTTCTCCCATAGGTTAATTATTTCAACAGCATTTGATATTTTGTTAAGATTATTGTATTCGCTATCTAGCGATTCCTGGCTCAGCCCTTTATAGATAAACTCAGTTGTTGACACGACTAGCCCTTTTTACCCTTTATTAGAAAACAAACTTAAGACAATTTTTGATCTATGACCATGCTTAAGGTTCCAGGAAAGAAATGACAACTTCAGAGCAAAATAAAAACTCCTACCAACTTAATAAAAATTCTGATGAGCAAGAGACTACTATGGCTCGTGAAAAAACATCGGTGGAGAGAGCCATTAGCGACCTTCGAAGAGGAGCACTTGTTATGCTCTTTGATCCTTTAAGACGAACCGCCGCTATAATCCAAGCCGCCGAGTTATCAACTTCCGAGGGCCTTGATCTAATCTTAAAACTAGCTGGCTCTGAACCCTCGGTAGTAATAACAAACCGGCGAAGCACAGCCATTCGTATAAACGCAAAAACAACAGAAGTTATTAGCGTTAGTATTCCCCCACAAGGGGGAATTGAACTGGTACACAGACTCGCCAACCCTATTTTCGAAACCGAAGATGGGTTTGGATCTATTGATCAAGAAGAATTAGATAATCTACCCGTGGTTCCAGAAGCTAGTGACGGCTTAGCACCAAAAGCTATACAGCTTGTAAAATTCGCTCGGCTTTTGCCCAGCGTTGTCTTATCTCGTATACCCTATGCTGAAATGAATCGCTTGTCTGGTTGGAATAAAGCAGACTCTTTGCTTGCCGTTGACGCCAGATTAATTGATGCCTTGCCTGAAATGCGTGCACAACGATTAGTAAAGGCTGTATCAGCGCAAGTGCCCCTCATTGATTCAGAGAAAACCAGTTTAATAGCGTTTCGACCTGTTGATGGGGGGGAAGAACATGTGGCGATTGTCATTGGAGACCTAGATACCGATCAAGCGGTTTTGGTAAGACTTCACTCTCAATGCCTAACTGGAGACTTGCTTGGTAGTTTGCGCTGCGACTGCGGCGATCAACTGCGCGGGGCTATAAAAGCTATTTCCGAGTATGGTGGAGGAGTTTTAATCTATTTGGCGCAAGAAGGACGAGACATCGGCTTAGTGAACAAATTGCGGGCCTATAACCTACAGGACTTAGGGTCTGATACTGTAGAAGCTAATCACCAAATTGGTTTTGAGGTTGACGAGAGGATTTACGCGCCAGCAGCTGAAATTTTAAAACAGCTTGGAATTCAAAAAGTGAAGCTGTTGACCAATAATCCAAATAAAATTGATCAGTTGGCCGCAACTGGGATCAAGGTTATAGAACGAGTGAAGCACGCATTTCCGCCTAACCCGCATAATGCTGAGTATTTAAAGACAAAAGCTGCAAAAACTGGTCACCTTTTTTAAGATATATAAATTACGCTAAATCTGTCTTTGACACAGATAAGTTAAAGCCACATCTTCCTACTTGTGTATGAGAATTGAAATTGGAAGCTTTTTTCAGTTGAGTGCATTCAAATAAATCTTGCCTGGATGATGATATGTATATTGTTGTAGAACAGACACAAACGAACCACTCTAGCCTGTCTTTTAGAGGTTTAGAGTGTCGGTGCAGCATTGGTAAGGGAGGCATCACAGAAAATAAAGTTGAGGGTGATCTCTGCACTCCAGCTGGAAAATGGCCCCTTCGACGGGTTTTTTACCGTGAAGACCGCGTACAACAGCCAGACACAAGCCTTCAAACTCTTCGTGTTTCTAAAAATATGGGTTGGTCAGATGACCCTTGTGATGACAGAGGATATAACACTTTAATAAAAACACCCTATCCCTATAGTCATGAGACACTTTGGCGTTCGGACAGCATATACGATATAATTATCGAACTGGGATATAACGACAACCCTCCAACTTTAGGCAAGGGCAGCGCCATATTTGTGCACCTTGCACGTCCTAATTTTGATCCAACGGCGGGCTGCATTGCTCTACAAAAGTCTGACCTATTAAATCTGCTTTCTTTGGTAAGTCACGGTGATTTATTGAACATAGTTATATGAACGATGAATTTAAGTGTCTCGGCTACCAAATAAAGCTGTCCCTAGCCGAATATGAGTTGCGCCGAGCTTTATGGCCACGTCATAATCACTACTCATGCCCATGCTAAGGTTTTCTAAGTTTGTTTCTTTGGCAATATTTGCCAGCAACGCAAAATGTAATGCAGGGGTTTCATTGGCGGGCGGAATACACATAAGTCCTATGATGTTCAGGTTCAGATCATTTCTGCAATAATTAACAAAATCTGCTGTCTCTTCTGGATACACACCAGCCTTTTGTTTTTCCTCTCCAGTATTCACCTGAATATAGCAGGGTATTTCCACTTTCTGCTCGGACATTTCTTTTGAAAGTGCAGCAGCAAGTTTTGGTCGGTCAACTGTTTCTATGACATCGAAAAGAGCAACTGCTTCTTTGACCTTATTTGTCTGAAGCGCCCCGATCAGGTGTAACTCTAATCCGTCATATTTTGATTTTAACGGCTTCCACTTTGTCTTCGCTTCTTGAACTCTATTTTCGCCAAAGATTCTGTGCCCTAATGATATTAGCTTTTCTATTTTTTCAATGGGTTGAGTTTTACTGACAGCAACTAACGATATGTCTTTTGTATTTCTCTTTACTTCGGCGGCAGCCAAGTCGATGGCTTCTTGTACCTCTATCAACTTTTCTTTATAGCTCAATCCGCAGCCCTCCCTTATTTAGATTAAACCTTAAGTTTACCATTCTTGTCCAAGTAGCCCATTTCAACCATTAACTCTCTATGATTGTCTATGACTTTTGCTATTTGATCATCTGATAGAACGCGACGATAGGAACCTACCTTTCCTTGACGGAAAAATTTATGTCCGGCTCGGGACTGTTCAGCAAAACCTTTTTTAGTCTCTTGTTGGGAAACCACTTGAAAGGAGCTATGACGAATAGCGCGTTTCAAACGCGGAGTATCTTTTGGTAATCCTAGAAACTTCATTAATTTTCCAAACGATTTGACGGGATTTTGGATCATATCTTCGTACCGAAGGCATAAAGGGCTAAGATTTTCTACGTTGAACCAACTGTAGTAATGGTTACTCCAACCTCCCAGTATTTGGAAAATCCCTTTTTCTGTGGAATTTATCCGATGATATGGCGACGAGATAGCTTCTATAGTGTCGTCAATTGTTAAATTATAATGATCAGAAAAGGAAACCAGCATGTCGAGCGGGTTTCTTATCACATAGATTACCCCAGCCAAATGCTCCAGCCATATTAATGGACTATTTTCGAAATTCATCACAGCGTTATGCGTTTTGGCAAAAACAGTTTCAGAATGAGATCCCATATATTTCTGAACCTGATTTCGCAGCTTATGAATATTGCTGTCACTCTCATTTCGTAGTGATTTTCCAGCGACCGTCTCATATAGAGAAAACGAATTATCCGAAAACTTGACTACACTTAGATCATTAATATCCGCCGGACTTTGTGTGTTACGGAAAAGATTTTCCAAAAAAATTCGGAGCCAAGTATTCCCCGACTTTGGATACGATGCCAACCAAATTATGCCACCACCCACAGCGGTCTCCGTTTCATGAACAGCTAAAACCCATAAAGCTTCCGCAACTTACGATGTGTTTAATAAAACTTTATCTAAGAACTAGCTACAAAGAGATTTTTTTGCTTTAATTTTTAAAGTTACCCCAAAACGGCTGCTCTTTTTAGGAATTTTCTTCACCTCTTTAAAACAGTTCTTTTGTGACTCTAAATTTACATAAAAAAAAGGGGCCGCCCAAAGGCGACCCCTCATATTTTTTTACAGCTATTAGAAGCCGACTTTCAAACCAGTTACAAGATATGTACCTGAATGTTCGTCGTCAGTAACTGTTGCATCGTCCGTAGAGTACGTCGCCATACCTAAGGTACTGGCCCACGTTACACCCTTACCGAGCGAGTATTTAGCAGAGAGATGAAAAACATCTGCTTCAGCTTGGCCTGCTTTTGCTGCTCCGCCTTCACGCTCACCATGATGGTAGCCTAAGCTAATACCCATAGGACCGGAGTCATATGTGATACTACCTGCGACGGCTGTACCGTCTGCAGCACCAGTGTCTTCAAAGTTTGCTGTTGCGATGTTAACGCCAAATGCACCCATACCGAGCCTTACACCAAAAGCTGTTGCTTGTGGCTCAGAGTCAGCACCTGCACCTGCTTCTGCGTCAGTTACTGTACCGTAACCAGCAGAAATACCTACAGACATGCCGCCCATTTTCGCCTTGTAGTTAGCACCGGCTGTCACATAGTCGGACTTGTTAGCGTTACGGTCAAACTGTGCGCCACCGTCTTCACCGGCCCATGGAGCATAGGATACGCCCAACTGGAAGCCGTTTACACGTGGTGTGTAGTATGTGATTTTTTCGGAGTCGTTCATGCCATTTGGCTCAATGTTTGTCGATCCCATTGGCTGACGAAAGTGACCTGATTGGCTAATTGAACCACCAGTGTTCACCCAAGAACTTTGGTCACCAGAGTTGAAACCAATACCGTAACCTTTTGCAGAATAGTGCATTTTGTACAGTGCAGAGTTTTCCGAACCTAGGTTGATTTCACCGAAACCACCTTTAACGATCAGGTATGATTCGTCGATGGTGTCACCACCGCCGTTACCTTCAAGCTGCATGTTAACGCCAACGGACATGCCGTTGTCGAGCTTTACCATTCCCTTGAAGTGAACTTCAGAGTCTGATTTTACGTCTACGCCACTGTAATCGGCTGTGCCAACGTCGTCTTGGCTAACATAACCAACCCACTGCTCCATGTAACCGCCAACGCTCAATTTCATTTTTGCGCTTGCTGGAGCAGAAGCGATCATACCAGCAGCAACTAGTGCTGTTGATCCTAGAAGAATTTTCTTCATATTCTCTTCTCCTTAAATACCACCGTGTGGTAGTTTATTAATAGAGACAACAGCCATAACGCGTTTACAGCTGTAGCGACCTCTAGATTCCTTCAATATTTATTGAATTTAAGCCGTTTGGTCAAACATTGTTCACCAAAAATGATGCAAAAAAACAGCAATGTTACATAAATGTCACATTTTTTCCAAAATACTGCTCATTTCAGCAAAGGGAACGTTGAAAGCGGCACTGACACACGTTTCAAAGAGGTGTCCTTTTATAGTTTCGCCTGCTAATTCATTTGTTTCTTTGAGCCGCACACGCTAAAAGAAACAGATTGTTAATCTTAAAAATTTTTGCGAGAGTTTGTGAGATGAAACGCTTTTTTTGGTCATTGCTCATAGCGCCGATTTTGTTTGGATGTGAGGGGGCGGATATTGAGTACAAATACCCTGTCAAAGTGGGTGCCGGTGATCAATACGGCTATGAAGAGCCAGAAAAATTTTTCGGAAAAGATGGCTTCACGTTATTTGACAACACTGGAGGATCAAAAGGTAGTGGCGGTTCAGGAAGTGGAGGAATTGGCGTAAATAGTTTTCTTTGGCGTGCATCCTTAGATACCATAGCATTCATGCCTCTTCTGTCGGCCGATCCATTCGGCGGTGTCATTATAACTGATTGGTATGGACCGCCCGAGTCTCAAAATGAACGTTTTAAGTTAAATGTTTTTATCCTGGGAAAAACCCTTCGTTCAGATGGAGTGCGAGCGACCGTATTTAAACAAGTAAAGGGTACAGACGGGTCCTGGGTTGACGCCGCACGCGATGGACAGCTCGACAGAGACGTAGAAGACTCTATCCTGACACGAGCCCGAGAGCTTAAGATTAACTCTTTACCCCAACGCTAAAGATTTATAAATCTCAAAGAAGCCTCAAATAAGCCAATTAAGGATAAGTTTCACCAATGAAGCGCTATAATTTTCGAGAAACCGAGCAGAAGTGGCAGCAAAAATGGTCTGAAGCTAAGACCTTCCAAGTATGTGAAAACACTGACCTTCCAAAATACTATGTCTTAGAGATGTTTCCATATCCATCAGGCCGGATACACATGGGTCATGTTCGTAACTACACTCTCGGTGATTTACTTGCAAGGTACAAAAAGGCGTGCGGCTTTAACGTGATGCACCCTATGGGTTGGGATGCCTTTGGGCTGCCTGCGGAAAATGCCGCCTTTGAGAGGAATATACATCCCGCAAAGTGGACAGATCAAAATATAAGCACCATGCGTGAGCAACTTAAAGCAATGGGTCTCTCGTATGACTGGGATAGAGAGCTATCAACGTGCGATCCAGAATATTATAAGCATGAACAGAAGATGTTCTTGGATTTTGTTAAAAATAATCTTGCTTACCGAAAAGAAAGTTGGGTGAACTGGGACCCTGTAGAGAATACGGTTCTTGCCAACGAACAAGTCATAGACGGTAAAGGATGGCGTTCGGGAGCGCCTGTCGAAAAGCGCCTTTTGTCACAGTGGTTCTTAAAAATCACTGAATATAGTGACGATTTACTCAAATCAATTGAAACTCTTGAGCGATGGCCAGACAAGGTCAAACTAATGCAACACAATTGGATAGGACGTTCCGAAGGGGCAACGATCTTCTTTAACATTAACGGACATGATGACCGCCTTGAAGTATTCACAACCAGACCCGACACGATATTTGGTGCTTCGTTCTGCGCCATTGCAGCAAACCACCCTATAGCTTCAAGCCTTGGGAAGGCCGATGCTAAACTCCAAGACTTCATATCAGAGTGCAACAAGCTCAGCACCAGTGAAGCTGACATTGAAACGGCAGAGAAACGAGGCTATGACACAGGATTAAAAGTGGCTCATCCCTTTCTAGATGGCTGTGAACTGCCAATTTACGTCGCAAACTTTGTGCTGATGGACTATGGAACTGGAGCCATTTTTGGCTGCCCTGCACATGATCAACGTGATTTAGATTTCGCACTAAATTATAATCTACCCGTTCTCCCTGTTGTGTTACCGAAAAACGAGAGCGCCGATGAATTTCAAATAAACAAAGTAGCTTACACTGGCCCTGGCTGCATAATTAATTCGGGTTTCCTGGACGGTCTAGAAATTGAAAAGGCGAAAAAGACCGTTATTGACGCCTTGGAGGCCAAAGGAGCCGGCAATAAAAAAACAACATATCGCCTAAGGGATTGGGGTGTTTCAAGGCAAAGATACTGGGGGTGCCCGATACCAATTATACATTGTGAAGACTGCGGCATTGTTCCCGTTCCCGATGAAGACTTACCAGTTTTATTACCGGAAAACGTAGATTTTGAAAAAGCTGGTAATCCTTTAGAAAACCATCCCTCTTGGAAATTTACTAAGTGTCCATCATGTGGGACTGATGCTCTTCGAGAAACGGACACTTTTGACACGTTCTTTGAGTCCTCATGGTACTTTAATCGGTTTTGCGATGCGAAAGGGGAAGTTGCTTTTGACCAAAAGTCTGCTCAGTATTGGTTGCCAGTAGAC
>ENA-OSEY01002913-OSEY01002913.1-marine-metagenome-genome-assembly--contig:-NODE-2913-length-10762-cov-2.149275_pt1 | contig 10762 bp, 9 predicted proteins | sample MGYA00248465_ERZ534230 | MGnify/ENA primary metagenome ERZ534230 (study PRJEB26409, sample SAMN06344110) | marine metagenome | isolation source: Sea water from surface | place: Atlantic Ocean:Southern... | reverse complement strand
TAAAGCTAATTAAGATGGAGGTTGGAGAAAAAATACTCAGCCATACCTGCTATTCATGCTGCCAGTCATGAGTTTTTTTGAACGAAAAACACCGTTAATATTGACCAATAAGTAAATAGCCTCAATCTATGCGGGCTGTTCAAAAAAGGAAGCCAAGTCAAGCATCCGATTAGAAAAGCCCCATTCATTATCATACCAACCAAAAACTCTGGCCATGCCACCTTGCAAAACATGTGTCTGGTCCAGATGCATAGTCACAGATGCTGAAGAGTGATTGAGATCGCCAGACACAAGTGGCTTATTGGTTACATCCATGATATCGCTAAGGTACCCCTCTGATGCTCTGCTGAACAAATCATTTAAAGTTTGTACAGTGATTTTTTCATCCGGAATAAACTTAAGGTCAACTGCTGATACATTTTGAGTTGGTACGCGTATCGCCACACCATCCAGCCTGCCTTCGAGCTCAGGAAGAACTAATCCAACCGCCCGAGCAGCCCCGGTTGTGGTCGGAATAAGATTACTAGCTGCAGCGCGCGCTCGGTATGGGTCTTTATGTTCAGCATCTAAAAGTCGTTGGTCTCCTGTGTAGGCATGAATAGTTGTCATGAAGCCTTGCTTTAGGCCACAGGCATCATTCACTACTTTAGCCATAGGGGCCAAACAATTCGTAGTACACGACGCTGCGGAAATAATTTGGTCAGAACCAGTAATGGTTTTGTGGTTTATGCCATAAACGATTGTCCGGTCTGCCCCTGCTGACGGTGCAGAAATCAACACCCGCCCTGCACCTTGTTTAATATGTATGCTAGCTGCTTCAGCAGAAGTGAACAGGCCAGTGCATTCCATTACAAATAATTTGCCAAACTCTGCCCAATCTAAATTAGATGGATCCGGTTCACTCATATATCGGATTGGAGGAAGATCGTTTATATAGAGATGGCGCTCATCATGACGGATTTTGGCTTCCAGTCTGCCATGCACACTATCATATTCAAGCAAGAATGCTGCATTTTCGATCGAAGCTAAGTCGTTGATAGCGACCAGCTCAAGAGAGCTGATACCTCGTTCAATTTTAGCACGAATAATGTTGCGACCAATTCTGCCAAACCCATTAATTGCGAATTTCATTCCCATTCCTTACCGTCTGTAATGTAAATTATAGGCTTTTGTAGATAAAAAAATTGCGCTCGCCTATTCTTCAGATTTATATTTTGAATTCTGCACAATAAAGATTGTTGCAATTGGAATGCAAAGTGTTACCAAAGCGACGGTTATCATTAAAATACCGAGCTCAGAATAATCAGCAGAAGAGACAATATTGCCAGTAACTTTGTCCTTCACCTCTCTCGTTATAACAAATATTTGGTTTAAATACTTCGAGCCAAGGGCGCTTGCCGATAAGGCTAAATTAGTGAAAGAAGCAAAGACCGCAAAAAAAGTTGCTTTCATGTTTTCAGGTGCATTTTTTGCTATCCAGGCAAGCAAAGGTATCATTGCAACCTGACCAAGTGGGGATTCCAATGCGGTATTTATAATCGCAATGAATTTTGCATCTACCAAGCCGCCAGTTATCGATGATGTCCAAAGGTGAAAGCCATAAACCATTCCTATGCTCGGCAGGAACAAAAAAGCACTAAGAAGTGAGAGAATAACAACTATTTTAGCAATGGAATTATGAGCCATAAATGAGCGCAGAAATACTATACCTACAAGTGTTAAAGCAGATGCTAAAAGTGACAAAATTGAGAAGAAATACTCGTCAAAAAAAAGTTTATCTATTTCAAACCAAGTCATTCCTGGCCCAGGACTCGGCATCGCTCGAAAAACAAAAATAATTACCGCTGTGCCAATAATAGTGTTTCTCTGAGAAGCGGACATGTATCTCATCAAGCTGCGCATTAAAAAGAGTATTATCGCGGCAGAACCCCCAAAAACAATTTCCTGAGAAAATGGAATATTTGACACACCTATTCCAACAGAGAAAATCACAAACACAAGACTTCCCAAAAGTATTGACCAGTTAATTTCTGTATTATTTCTCTTATGGGTCATTTTGGCTGGAACATCTTGCTCTTGCAGGGTGGCGGCTTTTTGTGTTCTGTATGAGAGAAATTTTGCAAGAAATACTCCCAAAACTGAAACTAATGGGATCACAAGAGCGTAAACATAAACATCCGCGTATAATGCAACACGTTGTTCCTCATTAAGTGTTTCAGTTCCACTGAAAAGGACAACATTGATCAGAGCCACGAGCATAGAGCCTGATATAATAGCAAAGCGACCAAGCGTTTGCATGGTCGTATGCATGGTTTTTATATCTTTTTCAGAGAATGCAGTCCCGTCAGTCTCATATTTTGGCACTGCTTCTACCGTCATAGCATCAGCGACCACGTCCTGAACTACAAAACCAATTGGGGCGAGAATAACGCTGACAACATACCAAGTTTCAACTGGCAATATCGTCGCCATGGTTTGTGTATGACCTATCAATCCATGCATAATTAGCAAACTTGCTGCAATTATTGAGGCACCAAAATAAACCATGTAATTCTTATGCTTCCATATGAGGTCAACTAAGTGCCCTAAAGGCATCTTCAAGGCCCATGGAAGCCCCGCCCAAAAGCCAAGTCCTGCAAGAAATGCTGCAGAAAGGTTTAGATAATCTTTTATGAAAAATGTCCCTACAATTGCAGTTAAACCTGAAATGCCTGCTGCCAGATAAACAAGCAATGGAGGCAAATAGGATAACCTGAATTGCTTAGGCAAATCTAAAAAAGCTCCAATTATAAATCGAACCACGTTCATTAATTTTTCTTATCTCATTAAAGTTGCATCAATGATAACAATTTACCGCCTTAAATTAAAATGGCATAGGATGTGATTTATGGACCACATCAATTTCTTTTATTAACTCATCACTCAGCATAAGCTCGGCCCCTGACAAAATATGCTCAAGCTGACCTTGTGAAGTTGCGCCAAAAATGACAGAACCCATAAATGGCCTGCTCATCGCCCAAGAAAGTGCCATGTGAATTGGGTCCAGTCCATAACGACGCGCTAAATCAAAATAAGCATCAATTGCTGGCCAAACGCGTTCTGTTATCCTCCCCCCAAGATCTGGTGAAGCTAGTTTACGAGATGCTATAGGTGTTTGGGTTCCCCCTTTATATTTTCCAGACAGCAAACCAGCTGCCAAAGGAGAAAATGCAAGAAGATCAACTTGTTCATGGTGACATAGCTCTGCTAAATCTAAATCAAATAATCTACAAAGTAAGCTGTATTCATTTTGTATACTTAAAACTCTTGGTTTATTGCCTTTTTTCGCAGATTGCAGCCAAGTATGAGTGCCCCATGCGCTTTCGTTTGACAGGCCAAAATAACGTATTTTTCCTTCACTTACCTGCTTATCTAATTCATCAAGGACATCTTCAACATGTGCAAAAAAAGCTTTGCTGTCTTGCATACTAGGATCATAGAACCAGTTTTTCCTAAACATGTAAGAGCCGCGATTGGGCCAATGTAACTGGTATATATCAATATAGTCTGTGTTAAGAGACCTTAGAGAGTTTTCAATTGCTAATCTTATTGTTTTTGCTGTTATAGGTGCTCCCTCTCGCACGAAACTGTGTCCCTCACCTGTTACTTTAGTAGCAATTACAAGTTCGCTGCGGCGACCTTTTATACCAGGCCACTCTCCTATTACACGTTCTGTATCACCAGATGTTTCAGCTCTCATTGGATTTGTTGGATACATCTCAGCTGTATCAATAAAATTGATACCACTGGCAAGTGCAGTGTCAATTTGACGCCAACCATCTTCTGGTGTTGTTTGCTCACCCCATGTCATAGAGCCAAGACATAACTTGCTGACTTCAAGGGATGACCAGCCCAACTTTTTCTTTTGAACCATAACTTCTACTCATCAACATTAAAAAAATTAAAAAGTTGAACCGATAAAATTCATTAATATTTCAATAATTTTCTATTTCACAGCGAACTTCGCCAAGCTCTCCAAAATCACCAATTATTTTATCGCCTATTTCAAATGGCATAGGTTTAGTGGTAGTACCAGTTGTAACGAAATCACCCTCTCTTATAACAAACTTCCTTTTTGAAGCTTCATTAAGAAACCACAATAAAGCGTTAACTGGACCACCTAAAACGTTAGAACCAACGCCCTCAAATTTAGATTTTGTTTCTATCCATCCAACTACTTTATGTTTCGAGAGTTCCAAATTTCGCCAAATTTCAGGAGCGGTAGGTCCAAGCATAAATTCATGAGCGCAGGCATTATCTGCAATTAAAGATAATTCGCCTGCAGTTTCAAATTTAATAAAACGTGAATTTGGAAATTCCAAACCAAGCTTTAATTCTGATATAAGTTCCATCGCCTCTTCCTTCGTATAAGACCGATCTCTTGGTTCAATCCTCCGATTAAATACAAATACAAATTCAGGCTCAGCAACCATCATATTATTCGCTTTTGTTGACACAAATTGCCCCAAACATAGAGACATTTTAGACGTTATTCGACCAACAATTGGTCCGGAAACACCTATATGTTTTTGCCCTGCTATACTAGTAGCAGCGAGCTTCCAGCCAACCCGCGGATTATCTGGCGTTTCGATATAAGTCTGCACTGTATATGCTTCTTTCAAAGTGGATGGAATTAATGTGTCAGGAAGCTGTATTATTGTGCTCCCCTCTCCTACACAATTCATTAGTAAATCAGCTGCTTTTTTATACTTATCCATAATTTCTCTCCAAGCGTTTTCCCGACCAAAAGGGATGAAAGCAGTATTTGACGCACATGCCAAAGTGTCTGTTTTTTCTTGTCTAATCCATGAGGTTTTGTAGTTGCTTTTTTTTGTGGCATCCTCAGATAGGAGGCTTAAACCTCTTTGTACAAAATTAACTCAAAAACAACGAATAATCATAAATTAGGGGAATATTAATGGCAACAATTGGCTTTGTAGGTTTAGGCACTATGGGTTTATGCATGGCAAGAAACCTCATAAAAAATGGCCATCAAGTTATCGGTTTTGATTTATCTGAAATGGCTATGAATGCACATACTAAAAATGGAGGCGAAGCAGCCAGTTCTGCAGCTGAAGCAGCCAAAAATGCTAACTTTGCAATTACAATGCTTCCAAATGGCAAAGCAACAAAAGAGGCTATTTTAGGAGCCGATGGCATAATAGCGAAATTGCCAAAAGATAGTTTGATTATAGATATGTCTACTATTCACCCATTAGAAACAGACCAAATAAGGGAAGATTTAAAGCGCAATTCTTTTTCAATGGTTGATGCTCCTGTTGGGAGAACGTCTGTTGAGGCGGAAAAGGGGCAATCGTTGTTCATGGTTGGCGCTGAAAAACAAGATTTCAAAAATGCTCAACCTATTCTTGCTTGTATGGGTGATACAATAATTGACTGTGGTGGCCCTGGAGCAGGTTCTAGAATGAAAATTGTCAATAATTTAATGACAACATCACTTAATGTACTCACAGCGCAAGTTCTTACCTTTTCAGATGCTACTGGGCTAGACCGAGATGTTGCCCTAAAAGTTATGGCAGGAACGGCAGCAGGAAGAGGTCATATGAGTACAACTTATCCCTCGAAAGTACTTAAAGGAGAATTAGACCCAGCATTCATGATTGATCTTGCTAAGAAAGACTTAGACATCGCCATTGAATTTTCTAAGGTTCTTGGAGTTCCTATCTCTTTAGCTTTGCAAGCTGAAAAAATTTACACAGAGGCACAAGAAGATGGACGAGGCAATCAAGATTGGACTGCTATTTTTGACATGCTCCACAAAAAGCAATTTTTGAACTAAACTTACTCTTAATTAACAAAATGTTTTTTGTGTAAAATATTCAATAAAGCTAGAAATATTTTCAGCACAAGGTCCTCCCAGCAAGGAAATATCTGTATATTATGCCATTATACCTATGCCAGTAAGCAGACATGCTATTACTGCAATTAAAGCAAACACTGGATTCCTAGATTTCCATAGAAAATAAGACGAAAAGAGCGTTGCAGGAATCACACTAGACACACCAATTGCAATGCCAACCATTGTAATGCTTTCACCATGAGACAGATTGTTTAAAAAAAAGAAAATATTTGGTGGTTCACCAACTACGCTATTTGCCCAGATATCTGTTTTTGATCTGCCGTCGATGACTGACTGCAAAAGATAAGAGGCAGGAAGGGGTGAATTTTTTTCCAAGAAACTTACAATTGTTCCCAACAATACAATTAGTGAAGAAATGATCGTTAACCAATAGATTGTCTGACCATAAATAACACCGGAGATAGGTATCAGTGATTTCTTATAAAGCCGCATAAATTTTATATTCAGAAAAAAGGAATGTTTATATTTGTTAATGTCTCAAAACCACGGACGATTAATTTAGCAGATGAACTCAATAAAATGACAATTAAAAGTAGACGAACCCAAGAAGCACTCAGAGATGCTAGAAGACTAGCGCCAATGATCCCGCCGATAACCTGACCAAGCATCCACGGTGCAGCTATTATTCCAATTAATGCGCCAACATTAATATATGGCCAAATGGCCGCTGCATTTCCTAATGCAAGAAGCACCCCACTTGTTCCTGTCGCCACCTTTAAAGGAATATTCATAACAAGATTTAAAACTGGAACAACAGCCCAACCACCACCTAAGCCGTAAAAGCCACCTGTAAAACCAATTAACAAGAAAAGAGAAATCGATAGTTTCGTGTTATTTGCTCGATACTTTACAAAACTAGAAATTGTCTCTTCCCAATAGGTTTTCCTAAGCTTTAACCGCTTTGATAATTTGTCAGACTTATTCAAGACTGGATAATCAGATGCCCCACTCTTGATTATAAATATAGATGCGATAAGCATAAGCATTAATCCAAGCGATAAACGAACGATCCCATCAGATTGTTCACCAAAGCTACTCGCAAGATATATTGCGGCCATTGAACCAGACATCCCACCAACAATAATTGGCAAAGCACCAAAAAGTACTAGCTTGATGTCTGCCAAACCTTTACGCATTAGCGGACCAGTAGAAATTAGACCACTAAACATAGCAACAATTAGCCCGGTCGAACGTATTAAAAGGGTATCAAAGGAAGTAAAAGCTAATAACAAAGGCGTAAAAATTACACCACCTCCAACACCAGCAATGACTGCCACAACAGCAATTAAGCTGCTTGCTAAGAATGAAATGACAATTATATCGATTCCCGATAGAAGCCCTTGCTCACCAAAATCTGAGCCATCAAGCTGTATTTCCAGAAAAAAATAGCAGCATAATGTTGCTATCAGAAGTCCAAAAAGTTCTGGGTGGTTTTTAATGTAATTCAAACTTGGACGACTCCGAATGATGGTCAAACATATACCTTGAGGTTAGATAAATTCTTTAGCCGACGAATAAACCGCAAAAACAAATATTCTTTCGGTGTATTTATGATGGAGAAAACTCATCAAAATCAATTTCACCTTCCATCATACTTTTTATTGTATGAAATGATAATTCAGGCAGGTCGGGTGGAACAGTTTCTACCCTTGGTAAACGCAGCCGCGATTTTGTTCCATCTACACCATCTCTGCGAACATAACGCTTTTCATCACCCTGATAAGCAATATAATCCCAGGATGGCATTTCTCCAGGAACAGATTTTAAAAAAAGACGCCTTTGCTGACTTTCAATTACCTTCAACATCAATAGACCAGGATCATAGTCTTTCATTGCCTGTTTTTTCAGATCATCCATAGTTTTCTTATGGTTTTGGTCCGTAGCAAGATTGTTAAGTTCGTCAGGGTCAGAGACAAGGTCAAACAAAAGGTCTGGATGCCCATGAGTGTACATAAATTTATAATTTCCTTACGGACCATCCTAGCGGGAACACATGGTCCAATTGATAAGTAATCAGCTATTGCGCAATCAGGCCAATCCTTTTCATTACCCTCTATAAGGGAGCCAAGATCATTGCCTGCTAAACCTGAAATAATTTTTTCAGGTAGTTCATTTAAATTTCCAGCAAGTCCAATTTGTGTTGGCAACAAATCAACCAGTGAGGTATTTGCTCCTACATTGGCGTTTTTTCGACCACCAGGAACGGAAATTATGAGAGGCACTCTAGCGGACCATTCCCAAAAACACTGTTTAAACCACATTCCGCGTTCACCAAGCATTTCCCCATGGTCAGAGGTAAAAATTACGACAGTATTTTCCCGGAGCCCTGTTTCTTCCAATTGATTTAAAATATTTCCAATTTTTTCATCGATATATGAAATCATCGCAAAGTAAGCATGGCGCGTTTTTTGGAGGTGTTCTTGAGTTACACTGTGACGATGTCGGCCATGCGTGAAGAATAATGCTTTTGAGAAATAATCCAGTTTTCTAAAAGGAACTGCCGGAACTTTTGGTAAACCAATATTATTATGATCGTAGAGGTCCCAATAACGTTGAGAAACGTTAAAAGGTGTATGCGGACTTGTAAATGAGACCACACCAAAAAAAGGCTTGGAAGAATCTTGGCGTGCAATATCAAAAATTTTTCGGCGCGCTTGAAATTCTACATCATCATCGTAATCTTCTTGCATGGTTCTGATACAAGGCCCTGCTTCAACAACGCCATTTAGAGCAGTCCCCGAGGGAACAAATGCTGGGCCGGCAGACCAATCAGATATCCATTCAAAATTTGAAGGATAAACATCAGTAGTGAGACGCTCTTCAAACCCATGGAGTTGGTCAGGGCCTATAAAATGCATTTTTCCAGATAAGAATGTTTGGTATCCAAATGAGCGCATATAGTGAGCCATAGTTGGGACTGATGATGCAATCTCATTACCGTTATCGTAAACCTGAATTTCAGGGCTTAATTTGCCTGTAAGCATTGACGCTCTGCTTGGAACGCACAAAGGGTTATTTGAGTAATTGTTATTGAAAGTTACACCTTGAGACGCAAGACGTTCTATATTAGGTGTTTTGCAAACAAGGTTTCCATAAATTGATAAAGCTTGTGCCGCTAATTGGTCTGCCATAATTAGTAAAATATTTGGCTTATCTCTCATTACAGAGTCTCCTTGGGCTTTTCAAAGCCAAATCTTTTATAGGCCTCTACGGGCGCATCTAGTCTCATCATATTTTCAATAATCTGCTGACAAAGAGACTCTTCAATATCTGAATTGATAATTGGTTCAACCTGTTTCGGATCATTATCATGATCATAGAGTGCTGATTGCCAATCCTCAAAATTCATGCCTTGGACCTCTACAGGTTCTCCTTCGTTATTCATCTTCGGTCTCAATTTTAATAAAGGGGCACCCTTTGTGAACGAAAAAGAATCGACAAGAGTTGCTCCAATTAAATCATTTATTGAAAAACGTTCGGTCATCCGTGTGGGCATCAGAGTGTATTCATTCAGGGCCTCAGTATTTGGAAGAGTTGGGTATCTGAAATAACTATAGCGTCCGTCACAAATATTTACGGCTGCACCAAAATATCCAAAAATTACGCTTTTTCGATTATTACCATGCCCTTCAATAACTGGTAGTAGAGACTTACCCGTAACGTCTGGAGGAACGCTTATATTCGACATCTCCAAAAAAGTTGGCATTAGGTCAATATTCTGAGTTAGATCCTTTCTTCGAGTTCCACTTTCAGATCGAAAGCCTGGGTGATATATCATCAGGGGTATATGCGCGATTTCATCATAGACAGGCATTCGATTTTTTGCCCACCAATCATGTTCTCCAAGAAGAAAACCATGGTCTGTTGTAAGAATGAGTGCGGTGTCTGACCACATCTCTTTTTCATCAAAAATATCCAACAACCTTCCAAAATATTCATCTGTCATTGTTACAAGAGCTGCATAATTAGCTCTTAATTCTGCTATTTCCTCTGGAGTTTCTTTTACTCGATCATAAATTGGCCAATCCAGTATTGGGCCTTTGTATGATGTTTGATATTTCTGACGAAACCGCTCTGGAGCATGGAATGGTTCATGAGGGTCAAAACATTCGAGTTGTAGAAGCCAATTGTCAGATTTATGGTTAACTTGAAGAAATTCATCCGCTAAATTAAAAAGTTGAGGTGAACAATAGTCCTCTTCTTCCAACATAAACTCTCTGTTTATCATGTAATTTGTGCGATGATGTTGCATTTGATGAAACTTTGACTTGAGGCTCTCAGTGTCCGGGTTGACAACCGCTTTCCATCGATCAATCGCCTGACCTCTTACCAGTTCCCAGGAAGAGTAACGCTGATGATATGTCGCTCCTCCGTCAGCAAAATAGTGATGGTGGTCAGTTACTAGATGGGTATAAATGCCCTGTTTTTTCATTAGCTCTGGAAAAGAATCGTCAAATGGCTCTAGTGGCCCCCAGCTTCTGTGCAGAAAATGGCTTCGTCCAGTATGCATGTCCCTTCGAGCAGGCATGCATGGCAAGCTTCCAACATAATGATTATCAAAGGTAATTGCCTTTTTCTGAAATCTTGAAAAGTTAGGTGTCTGAACAAACTCTGAGCCATAGGGCTCCATGGCGCCGCGGTTTAGAGAGTCCAGTATTACAAAAACAGTTTTCATAAATTTAGCTTTTAAAATGAAGATAAAACTAAATGCCACACGCCCAATTGGACGTGTGGCAAAGTTATTTTATTGTCCAACACTTTTAGCAAATGCCTCAATGCCTGGAACACCAGCTTCTCGATAATATCTCAAAGCACCCGGATGCAAAGGAATAGTAAAACCAT
>ENA-OSEY01002912-OSEY01002912.1-marine-metagenome-genome-assembly--contig:-NODE-2912-length-10762-cov-4.440431_pt1 | contig 10762 bp, 7 predicted proteins | sample MGYA00248465_ERZ534230 | MGnify/ENA primary metagenome ERZ534230 (study PRJEB26409, sample SAMN06344110) | marine metagenome | isolation source: Sea water from surface | place: Atlantic Ocean:Southern... | reverse complement strand
CCTCACATCATCGGCTGCGATGGTCTCGCGCTCATGGATGGCGAGGCCGCCGATATCCGTCCAGTCACCCTTGTCGGCGTCACAAGCCACCATCTCGATCTCAGTGCCGGCTTGCGTCTGGCCCATTTCAAACAGGTGCCGGTCGCCGATCAGCAGAATGTCCGCTTTCTCGTGAACATCCGGGTCGGCAAGCAGCTTGGCAATCAGTTCAGGGCCGATCCCACCCGGATCACCCGGGATAATTCCGATACGCGGTTTCATTCACTTGTCTCCTGTTCATCGCTCTGCGTTACCAGATTCTCGATCGCGGTTTCGATATGGGCTCCCATGGCAGCGGCGGCCTGCGCTGCGTTTCGTGCCAGCAGCGCGTCTGTAATATCCTGATGCTGCTGCAACGTCGTCGCGCGGCCAAGCATGTGGCGGGATGAAAGGAAGCGCGCGCGCCACAGCCGCGCATTGTATTTTGCGTGAGTGTCCATCAGCGCTGCATTGCCGCTGGCGGCAATGATGCTTGTATGAAAATCCATGTCTGTCTTGAAAAAGTCGATGGAGCTGGCCTTGCCGCTTTCCTCATGCATGCGCCGGTTCAGGTCCGATATGGCCTCAAGCTGTGCTTCGTCCGCATGCGTACAGGCAAGCTCGCCGCCAAGTGCTTCCAGCGTCGCAAGAACCTTCATGCTTTGCGACAGTTCCTCGACCGAGGGATTGGCGACACGCGAACGCCTCGTCGGCGTGTGATCGACAAGCCCTTCGGCTTCGAGGATCCGCAGCGCCTCGCGCATCGGGGTACGGCTGATGCCGAGCGCCTCGGACAGGTCGCGCTCGGGAATGTGCATTCCGGGCGGCAGCTTCTCCAGCAGGATCAGCTCGCGCAGCTTGTCGGCTGTCTCGGTGCTCAGGGACCGGCGCTGGCTCAGCTTGATGTCCTCGTCAGTGACCAGCGATGTCAGCTTGCCCGTCCGTGCCATGACCTAGTGCCCCCAGCGCAGCACGATCGGGTCGAGAGGCCGCATCAGGCCAAGGAGCTCTTCCCTCGTCGGGGCGGGAAGCGGGTCGATCGGGTGACGGCAGAAATCCGATTTGATCACGCCGCCCTCGACCATCGCCGCCTTGGCGGCGCGGAACCCGCATTGCCTATTCTCGTGATTGATCACTGGCAGCACGCGTGTATAGCTGGCCACCGCGGCATCGCGGTCGCCTGCCGCATGCGCGGTGATCACCAGGCGGATCAGGTCGGGGATCAGTCCCGAGGTCATCGACCCGGTGGCGCCGGCATCGAGATCGGCCAGAAGCGTGATCGCCTCCTCGCCGTCGAAGGGCCCTTCGATGGCGTCGCCGCCGGCCTCGAGAAGGGCACGCATCTTCGTTGCGACGCCGGCTGATTCAATCTTGAACAGCTTCACCATCTCGATTTCGGTGGCCATGCGCGCCAGCAGCGGAACCGGCAGCTCGACACCGGACAGCGGCGCGTCCTGGATCATGATCGGAATGCCCACCTCGCCGACCCGCGCGAACTGCTCGAAGGTCTGCTGCGCGTTCCCCTTCAGCAGGGCTCCGTGATAGGGGGCCATCATCATCACGATGGCGGCGCCAAGCTCCTTGGCCTCGCGTGCGCGGGCGACGGCGATGTCGGTGGCGAAATGGCTGATAGTCACGATCACCGGGATGCGGCCGTCGACATGTTCCAGGCACAGGCGGGTCAGATGCGCCCGCTCGGCATCGGAAATGAGGAACTGTTCGGAGAAATTCGCCAGAATGCAGATGCCGTCACAGCCCTGGTCGATCATGCAGTCGATCACCCGCCGCATGCCGTCATCATCGACGGCACCGGTCTCGGTGAAGGGGGTCGGCGCTACCGGCCAGATGCCGGAATAAGGACGGGTGGTCATGGGTTGGTCGTGCTCCTCGGTCCGGCGCGTCAGGGGGCGATATAGCTCGTCTTGACGGTGGTGTAGAACTCGCGGGCATAGCTTCCCTGCTCGCGCGGGCCATAGCTGGATCCCTTGCGGCCGCCGAACGGCACATGATAGTCGACGCCGGCCGTCGGCAGGTTGACCATCACCATGCCGGCCTTGGCATTGCGGCGGAAATCGGTGGCGAGCTTCAGCGAGGTGGTGCAGATGCCTGACGACAGGCCGAATTCGGTGTCGTTGGCGACGGCAAGCGCCTCGTCATAATCGGCGACCTTGATGACCGAGGCCATGGGACCGAAGATCTCCTCGCGCGAGACCCGCATCTGGTTGCTGGCACCGGCAAAGATCGCCGGATGCATAAAAAAGCCATTGCCGTTGCCCAGGCCGCCGCCACGGACATCGCATCCCTCGGTTGCGGCAAGCGCCAGATATTCGAGGTTCTGGTCAAGCTGTCCTTGATCGACAACAGGCCCGATCTGGGTCTTTGTGTCCAACGGGTCGCCGATCACCAGATCAGCCGCGGCTGCGGTCAGCTTGTCGAGAAAGGCATCATGGATGCCGGCGGTGACGATCAGGCGCGATGATGCGGTGCAGCGCTGGCCTGTCGAGAAAAACGCACCATTCAGACACGCACCGACCGCAACATCGAGATCGGCATCATCGACTACAACCATCGGGTTCTTGCCGCCCATTTCCAGCTGCACCTTCTTGCCGCGGGCAGCGCAGTCGACGGCGACCTGGCGGCCGGTGGCAACCGATCCGGTAAAGCTCACGGCGGCGATGTCTTGATGCTCGACAATGCGTGCGCCGACCTTTGATCCGGGTCCCATTACAAGGTTGAAGATTCCGGCTGGGCACCCTGCCTCGTCAAGAATCTTGGCAAGCTCCCAGGCGCATCCCGGGGTCAGTTCGGCAGGCTTCATCACCACCGCATTGCCATAGGCAAGCGCCGGCGCCAGCTTCCAGGCCGGAATCGCAATGGGGAAATTCCAGGGTGTGATCAGGCCGATCACGCCGACCGCCTCGCGCTCGATCATCACATCGATTCCGGGGCGAACCGAAGCCACGGCATCACCGGTGTTGCGAAGCGCCTCTCCGGCGAAAAACTTGAATACCTGCGAGGCACGAACGGTCTCGCCAACCGCCTCGGCGATGGTCTTGCCTTCTTCGCGGGCCAGCAACCGGCCAAGCTCGTCCTTGCGCTCGACGATCAGGGCACCGGCGCGCTCCAGAACATCATGGCGCAACTGCGGGCTTGCCGAGGCCCAATCGGGCTGGGCGGCCAGTGCGGCCGATACTGCCTGGTCGACACGCGCCGCGTCACCGCGGGCGTAGGTGCCGATCACATCATCGCGATTCGCCGGGCTGGTGTTGGTTGTGACGTCGGAATCACCGACCCATTCGCCACCGATATAATGTGCAAAATCCACGCCTGTCTCCTGTATCGCCGGTTGTCCGCCGCACAGGGCGTGAGGGCATTCTCAACCGGATGTCATTACTGGTACACATGGTATACCAAATGCAGAAAAAGGCAAAGAGCCGGAACGCCAGGCATGTCCGCAACGGATGGGTCAGGCGCCCTTCCAGTCAGGCTTGCGCTTCTCAAAAAAGGCACTCACACCTTCCTTGAAATCGGCGCTTCCGAAACATTGCTCGACAAGATCATGGTCATTGGGGAGCGGCACCGTCTCGCGAAGCCGCTGCAGGCCACGCATGGTGGCGTCGAGCGTGAGCGGCGCAAGTTCGGTAATGCCCCGGGCCATCTCCTCGGCGCGGGCAAGCACGGCCTCACGGTCGTCCAACAATTCCGAAATGAAGCCGGAGGAGGCTGCCTCGTCAGCGTCGATCAGGGTTGCGGTCAGCAGCATGTATTTGACCCGTGCCTCGCCGACGAGACGGACAAAGCGGCCAAGGTTGCTGATCGCAAGGCAGTTGCCAAGAGTACGGGCGATGGGCGCACCAACCTTCAGGTCGCGGCTTCCGATCCGCAGGTCGGATGCGGCGGCGATGGCCGCCCCGCCGCCTGTACAGAACCCGTTCAGCGCGGCGATGGTCGGCACGCGGCAGGATTCGATGGTGGTCAGCACCGCGTCGATCATCGCCTCGTAATTGATCGCGTCCTGCGAGGTAAAGGTGCGGAACTGCGAGATGTCGGTCCCTGCGGCAAAGGCGGCATCGCCGCCGCCCGAGAAGATCAGCACTTTCAGCCCGTCCGGATCATCGGCTGTGCCGGCGCGGGCGCAGATCTCCTTGATCCGGTCATACATGCCGAAGGTCATCGCGTTGCGCCGGTGCGGCCTGTTCAGGACGATATGCCCGATCCCGTCCCTTGCGCTGTAGAGAAGTTCGTGCTCTGTGCTCATGGCTGCGTTGCTCATGATCCCGATCCTCGCTTTGGCTGTTCCCGTGTTCCGTCAGGCCGCGTTTTCGGCCAGATACTGCATGGCGGCATTCACCCCGCCGGACTGGTGCGGCACATCGGCGACGCGAAGCCCCATCTCGACACCGCTCAGCGTGGCGGTCAGCATCAGGTCGTTGAAATCGCCGAGATGGCCGATGCGGAAGACCCGCCCGGCCAGACGCGACAGCCCGTTGCCAAGCGACATGTCGAAATGTTTCAGCACGGTGGCGCGGAAGGCATCGGCATCGACCCCGTCCGGCATCATCACCGCGGTCAACGAGCTGGAAAAGTCGCGTGGCTCCTGGCACAGCACTTCGAGCCCCCATGCCTGCACGGCACGTCTTGTTGCCTCGGCATGGCGATCATGGCGGGCAAAGACATTGTCCAGCCCTTCCTCATGCAGCATGTCGATGGCTTCGGCGAGACCATAGAGAAGATTGGTTGCCGGGGTGTAGGGGAAAGCCCCGCCCTTGTTCGCGGCAAGCTGTTCGTCCCAGTCCCAGTAGGACCGGCGCAGACCGCCGGTTTTCGCCTCGTCGATGGCGCGCTGCGACAGCGCGTTGAACGACAGGCCCGGCGGCAGCATCAGGCCCTTCTGCGATCCGGACACGGTGACATCGACACCCCATTCATCATGCCGGTAGTCGATCGAGGCGAGCGAGGAGATCGTGTCGACGAGAAGAAGCGCGCCGTGACCGGCAGCGTCCATGGCCTGCCGCACCTCGCCGATCCGTGATGTGGATCCGGTCGAGGTTTCGTTATGGACCACGCAGACAGCGCGAATGTCACCGCCGCTGTCGGCACGCAGCCGGTCCTCGATGGCCTGCGGGTCGACACCGCGGCGCCAGTCGGTCTCGAGAAACTCAGTCTCGATGCCCAGCTTGTCCGCCATCTTCTTCCACAGGGTTGCAAAATGGCCGGTCTCGACCATCAGCACGCGCTCACCCTCGTTGACCAGGTTGGCAAGCGCGGCTTCCCAGGCGCCGGTGCCCGATGCCGGATAGATGATCACCGCCGTGTCGGTCTTGAAGACCGCCTTCATGCCGTCGAGGCATTTCCTGCCGAGCTCGGCAAAGGCCGGGCCGCGATGGTCGATGGTCGGATGATCCATCGCCCGCAGGATTCTGTCAGGAACATTTGTCGGTCCGGGGATTTGCAGGAAATGCCGGCCGGCCTGATAGGTGCTCGAATTCATGTGCGATAATCTTTCACGTTGGAATGGGATAGCGAATAACCTAGATTTTTCGTCATCACCTTACAACCACGGGTGCGCCCGCCGCGACGCTATGCCCGTGATTTTGCCCACGTCGCTGCCAGCTTGCCTGCCCGGAAACCGCAATGCCGAACGAAATCCGTATCCCGTCGCCGTCATTCGCCCCGCTGCGGTCCCGTCTCAAGGGCTCGGTGATGGACGATCCGTTCACCCGCGGCCGTCATGCCACGGACGCATCCATCTATCAGATGATGCCGCATGCGGTGGTGGTTCCCGAGACGCTGGGCGATGTCGAGGCGACGCTTGATTTCGCGCGCGAGCAGGGCATCGCCGTGCTGCCGCGCGGCGGCGGCACATCGCAATGCGGGCAGACGGTCAACCATGCCGTCGTCATCGACTCCAGCAAGCATCTGAACCGGATACTCGAACTCGATGTCGAGGGACGCCGCTGCCTTGTCGAGCCAGGCATCGTCCTTGACGAGCTCAACCGCCAGCTCAAGCCGCACGGGCTCTGGTTCCCGGTCGATGTCTCGACCTCCAGCCGCGCCACGATCGGCGGCATGGCCGGCAACAACAGCTGCGGCGGCCGTTCAATCCGCTATGGCATGATGCGCGACAATGTCACCGCCATCGACGCCATCCTGTCCGACGGGTCGACGGCGCGGTTCGGCGATGTCGCCTCGACCTCACCATCCGGCCTGTTGAAGGAGCTGCAGCCGCGCCTGCTGGCGATGGGCGAGACCTATGGCGCCGACATTCTGGACGGCTTTCCGAAGGTGCTTCGCCGCGTTGGCGGCTACAATGTGGATGCGTTGATTCCAGATGCCATGGCGATGCGCCCCGGCGGCGCGGTTGGCGACGGCATCAACCTGTCACATCTTCTTGTTGGGTCCGAGGGAACGCTCGCCTACAGCACCGCGATTGAGCTCAAGCTTTGGCCGCTGCCGGCGAAGAAGATCATGGGAATCTGCCATTTTCCGACTTTCTACAAGGCGATGGATGCGGCGCAGCATCTCGTCACGCTTGATCCGGTGGCGGTGGAACTGGTCGATGACACGATGATCGAGCTCGCCCGCTCAATCCCGATCTTCCAGCCGACGGTCGAAGAGGCGGTGCGTGGCAATCCGGCGGCGCTTCTTCTCGTCGAGTTCGCAGAAGAGGATATGGCGGAGAATGAGCGCCGGCTGCGCCAGCTTCACGAGATGATGGGGGACCTTGGCTTTGGCTGGGACAAGGGCACGGCGCGGCGTGGCGGTGTCGTCGATGCCATCGAGCCCGGCGTGCAGGGTCGCATCGCCGAGTGGCGCAAGTCCGGCCTCAACATCATGATGAGCGAGAAGAGCGAGGCAAAGCCCGTCTCATTCCTCGAGGATTGCGCGGTCGAGCTGAAGGACCTCGCCGAATATACCGACAAGCTGACCGCCATCTTCGATCGCAATGGGGTGAAAGGCACCTGGTACGCCCATGCCTCGGTCGGCTGCCTTCATGTCCGTCCGGTTCTGAACATGAAGCAGGCAGGCGGGGCCGAGACCATGCGCGCCATCGCCGAAGAGGCGTTCGAGCTGGTGCGGTCCTTTGGCGGATCGCATTCGGGCGAGCATGGCGACGGCATCGTCCGCTCGGAATTCAACGACCGGATGTTCGGGCCGGTGCTGCCGGACCTGTTCCGCCAGGTGAAGGCGATGTTCGACCCGCAGGGTATGTTTAACCCCGGCAAGATCACTGATGCGCCGAAGATGGATGACCGTGAGCTGTTCCGCTTCGCCCCGGGTTATGAGGCGGAGGATTTCGACAGCGTTCTCGACTGGGCGGCATGGCCCGGCGCCGCTGGCGGGTTCCAGGGCGCTGTCGAGATGTGCAACAACAACGGCGCCTGCCGCAAGCTGACCGGCGGGGTGATGTGCCCGTCCTATCGGGCCACCCGCAACGAGCGCGACGCGGTGCGCGGACGGGCGAATTCACTGCGCCTTGCGATGTCGGGCCAGCTTGGCCCCGACGCCATGGCAAGCGATGCGATGGCCGAGACCATGAAGCTGTGTGTCTCCTGCAAGGCCTGCAAGCGGGAATGCCCGGTCGGCGTCGACATGGCGCGGATGAAGGTCGAGGTGACAGCGGCGCGCGCCGCAAAGCACGGCATCCCGCTTCATGACAGGCTGATCGGCAACTTGCCGGCCTATGCGCCGCTGGCCTCCGGCCTCTCCGGCCTCAGCAACCTCGTACAGTCTGTCTGGCGTCATGTGCCGGGGCTGGCCTCGCTTGTGTCGCGCCTGACCGGGTTCACCACGAAACGGTCATTGCCGAAATGGCACAGCAACGCCTTCCGCAACGGCGAGATCGGATCGGCCCCGACCGGAGCCGGAACCCCGGTGGTTCTGTTCGCCGATACCTTCAACCGCTATTTCGAACCGGAAAATCTGCGCGCCGCAATCCGGGTGCTTCGTGCCGCCGGCTATGATGTGTTCGCCCCGAAACCGGCAGCCGGACGCCCCTATTGCTGTGGCCGGACCTATCTGTCGGCGGGCATGGTCGACAAGGCGCGCGCCGAGGCCGAAAGGCTGGTGACGGCGCTCTATCCGCTGGCAAGAAGCGGCGTGCGCATCGTCGGGCTGGAGCCGTCCTGCACCTTGGCGCTTCGTGACGAGGTGCCGGCGCTGCTTGGCACAGCGCAGGCCGAAGCTGTGGCAGAGGCCACACTGACATTCGCCGAGCTGGTCGAAGCTGACCGGCCGGACCTTCCAGTGCCTGCCGCAGCCGCCAGGAGGCCAGTGAAGCTGCATGGCCATTGCCACCAGAAAGCCTTTGACTTGGTGAAACCCGCCGAGGCGGTTCTTCGCGACATCGCCGGCGCCGAGGTGGAGGTGATTGAGACGTCCTGCTGCGGCATGGCCGGTGCGTTCGGCTATGGGCGCGACACCTATGATGTGTCCATCCGCATGGCCGAGGCGTCGCTTCTTCCGGCGGTGCGTGCCGCGCCCGATGACGCTGCCATTGTCGCCGACGGCACCTCATGCCGCTGCCAGATCGATGACGGCACCGGCCGCGAGGCGGTGCATCTTGCCCGCCATCTGGACAGGCTGATCAGCGGTTCCTGAGTGGTTCGCCTATGAGCAAGACGGCGAGGCGATGGGTGTCTTTGCCGGCGAGCTGGCCGCAGCCCTCTAGCCCAAAGTCCCATAGCCGGGAATCTCTCAGCCGAGCCGGCCGTAGAAGGTCATGCGCGCCGCTTCCGACAGGGCGATTCCAGGGGCGGCGTTATAGGCAAGCACGACCAGAATGCGGGTCCGGTCGCCGATGGTAGGCGTGACCCTGTGCATGGAATTGCGGCCGCGGAACAGCACCAGCGTGCCCGGCGCGACAGGAAGCGTCACGGGCGGTTCATTGCCTTCGAGAACAGCCGCAACCCCGTCGAAATTCATCTCGCCATTGTCTGCGTCGCGAAGATCGCGGACATACTGGAACGCGCCGCCATCCTCGGGCGCCTGCAACAGCAGCGTCACGGCAAAGGCGGAATTGTCGAAATGCCAGCCAAGCTCCTGACCCTCGCCTGCATAATGCACATTGATCGAGGACAGCGGGTCGGCATATTCGTGAAGCGCATCCTCGCCGACCACCTGCGCCAGAAACGAGCGGAATTCCGGTGAGTCATAGATGGTGTGAAGGCCGGAGGCAGCAGGCACCTGGTCGGTCGTGATGCATCCCTTCGAGGAGGTGATCTGCCGGTTGAAGACATGATCCTCGCCGAGCTCCGGCCTTGGCGGTGTCAGATAGACATTATGTGTCGAGCTGGTGAAGAAGGCGTCCTTCCGTCCGGCTTCCGCCTCGGCGACAAGGTCGCGCACCGCGTCAGCGGTCAGGAAGCCCGGGATGGTGACAACGCCGTCGCTGTCCAGCTGGTCACGGCAACTGGCGATGAACCCGGCATCGCCGATCGGGCAGGCCGCAAGATCGATCACCCCTTCAACAGATATTCCGGTCATCTCCCGTTCCCCTTCCGGCCACTCCATTGCCGGGACGTGATCAATAGCCCATCGCGCAGCCATCCTTGCGCGGATCGGAGCCAGCGGTCAGAAGCCCGTTGTCCCAGTTGATGGAAATGGCCTGCGAGCCGCCGATCGGCTTGGATGCCGGGCGGATGTCATGGCCAAGCGCGCGAAGCGCCTCGCGGGTGGCCTCCGGAATGGGGCCCTCCACCTCGACGAAATCCTTGAACGGCTCGGGGAAGAAGCGCGGCGTGTCCTGTGCCATCTGCACATCCATGCCATAGTCGAAATGGCGGGTCAGGAACTGCATATGGCCAAAGGCCTGATATTCACCGCCCATCACGCCATAACTGAGGCTGGCTTTGCCATCGCGGGTCACCATCGCCGGGATGATGGTGTGGAGTGGCCGCTTGCCACCCTCGATCCCGTTCGGATGATTCGGATCGACGACAAAGCCCTGGCCGCGGTTGTGAAGCATCACGCCGCTCTCGGGCGCCATGATGCCTGAACCGAAGCCGTCGAACAGGGTGTTGATCAGGCTGCAGACATTGCGGTCCTTGTCGACGACGCTGATATAGACGGTGCTGCGATGGCGCGGCAGTTCGCTCGGCGGCATCGGGTCAAGGCTGCTGCTGTCGCTGATCAGCGCGCGAAGCTTGTCGGCATAGGCCGGGTCAAGCATCTGTTCGACCGGCACATCCGAGAAGGCCGGATCGGCCAGCACGGCTCCGCGATCGCGGTAAGCAAGGCGGCCTGCCTCGATCTCATGGTGAATCCGCATGGCCGACAGCGGCGTGTCGCCATAGGTGTCGACGCCGCTCATGATGTTCAAAAGCAGCAAGGCAATCACGCCCTGTCCGTTCGGCGGGCATTGCCAGACACGGTTGCCGCGGAATTCGGTGCTGATCGGGGTGACATAATCGCCGACGGCATCGGCAAAATCACTTTCCTCGTGACGTCCGCCAAGACCCTTCAGCACAGACAGCAGCTCTTCGCCGACAGGACCTTCATAAAAACCGGCGCGGCCCTCGCGGCCGATACGCTCGAGCGTGGCGGCAAGGGCAGGCTGGGCATGGCGCGCACCGAGCGGCACCGGCTTGCCATCAGGGGCGAAGACGGCCTGTCCTGCCTCGTTCAGAATATCCGCCTCACGGGCGAAATCGGCCGAGACACGCTGGGTGATGGGGTAGCCGTCACGCGCATATCCGACCGCGGCTGCGAGGATCCGGTCGAGCGGCATGCTGCCATGGTCACG
>ENA-OSEY01002910-OSEY01002910.1-marine-metagenome-genome-assembly--contig:-NODE-2910-length-10765-cov-17.315588_pt1 | contig 10765 bp, 11 predicted proteins | sample MGYA00248465_ERZ534230 | MGnify/ENA primary metagenome ERZ534230 (study PRJEB26409, sample SAMN06344110) | marine metagenome | isolation source: Sea water from surface | place: Atlantic Ocean:Southern... | reverse complement strand
ACTTAATTGATGAAAAATATCTACTTATTACTAAACAAAAAGCTCAATCAATTTTTAATAAGAATATTAAAAGTAATATTTATTTTGAGATAAATCCCAAAACAGATGTAAATCAAATAATAAATTTATTTGTCAATCCTCTTAGCAATAATAAAGTAATTAAATTTACCAATATTAAAAAATTCAAATCTAAAAATTTTCATAATGTTTGTATTGATCTTTCCAAAAATGCTAAAATGATACCATCGCTAGTTTTTAAAAAAATTAATAAAAAATATTACAAAAATATAAATGAATTTGGATTTAAGAATGGAATTTTAATATTCGATTACAAAGATTTATTGAAGCAAAATGAATTAATTTGTGAAAGTATTAAATTAGTTTCTAGTGCAAAAGTTCCACTACCAAAAAATGAAAATTCTAATTTTAAAATATTCAAATCATATATTGGATCTGATAAACATGTAGCGATAATTGTTAATCCAAAAAAAATAAATAAAAAATCTGTTAATTTAAGAATACATTCAGCTTGTTTTACAGGTGATATTTTTCATTCTTTAAAATGTGATTGTGGTGAACAATTAAATCAATCAATCAATTACATGGTTAGAAATAATGGTGGAATTATATTATATTTAGAACAAGAAGGTAGGGGAATAGGATTAGCTAATAAAATGAGAGCTTATTCTCTTCAAGCAAGGGGTATGGATACAATAGACGCCGATCATAATATTGGTTTTTTAGATGATGAAAGAGATTTTAATATTGCAGCTAGAATACTGAAATTATTAAAAATAAATAAAGTTAATCTTATTACAAATAATAAAAATAAAATTAATTCTATTAAGAAAGCTGGAATTAAAGTCGAAAATCAAATAAATACAAAGCCAACCTTGAATAAATTTAATAAAAATTATTTTAAAACAAGAGTTAAAAAAGCTGGGTACGGTCTTAAACTAGTAGTATAATTATGAAAAAAATTCCTAAGATAAAACTTCAATTAACAAACGATAATGAGTTTGATTCATCTAAATTAAAGAATAAAACAGTTTTATTCTTTTACCCTAAGGCGTTAACTGGTGGATGCTCAGTAGAAGTTGCAGATTTTCAGAAATATTTAACAAAATTTAATAAAATTGGCTTTGATGTAATAGGAGCTTCTAAAGATCCTGTTGATCGGAATAAAAAATTTTCAGATAAGTATAAATTGAAATACCCACTTGGTTCGGATGAAGGAAAAAATTGTGATAAACTTGGTATTTGGATAGAAAAATCTATGTATGGTAGGAAATATTTTGGGATAGATAGATCTACATTTGTAATCGATAAAAATGGAAAAATTCTAAATTCTTGGAATAAAGTTAAAGTTAAAGGTCATGTTGAAGAAGTTTATAATTTTTGTAAGGATCAGTAAATTTTTATTTAATTTTACCTATTTCTTTTTCTCTTTTGATTACAAATAAACCACTTAATGTAATAATTATTGCACCAATAATCATATTATAAGTTGGAGTTTCACCTAGTATTAAATACCCAAAAATCATACCAAATATAATTACACTGTATCTTGCAGAGGCGGTTAATGAGAGTGGTGCATAAAAAACTGTTAATACTGAAAATAAATATCCGAATAAAACAAATATACTAGAAGCAAGAATATAATTTACATCTTCACCGCTTACTTGATAACCAAAAATAATTGAACCCAACCCTGCAAACCCAGTAATTAACAATGCTGTCACAAATGTAATTTCAACACTATTTGATTTAGTTGCTAAACTTTTTGTAGCAATATCTCTAATAGTTAAAAAAATAGCAGCTAAAATTGGTAACACTAAAAGATAATTAAATTGAAAATTTTGTGGATTTACAACTACTAGCACACCTAAGAACCCAATAATAACTGCACACCATCTTCTTATTCCAACTTTCTCTCCCAAAAAAAGAAAAGCAAATATTGTGACAAAGAAAGGATTAGTCATTAAAAGTGTATAAACCTCAGATATTGGAAGTAATATTAATCCAACCAAAAAAAATAATGCCGTTAAAACTTCATACAAACCTCTTATATGAAAACTTTTGATTGATAGTATTTTAATTAAATTCTTTTTTTCGAAAAAAATTAAATATAAACCTAATAGACTTGATGTAACTAAACCTCTTAAAAAAATTACAGAATATAATGAATTGTCATCACCTATATTTTTTACAACAAGTTTGACATAACTATCATTTATAGAGAATGATAATTGGCCAGCCATCATAAAAAGTACACCTATCGTCCCAACTGAAAATAAAATCTTGCTTTTCATAATAAAAAAAAATATTTAACTGATATGTTACAAAGAAATACTTCCAGCCATTTATATGGATTTACTGACTTGAAGTCATTAAATGAAAGAGGCCCTTTAGTTATTTCTTATGGAAAAGGAATATATGTTTACGATACTAAAGGTAATAAATATCTAGATGGGAATTCTGGTCTATGGAATCAGTGTGCTGGTTTTGACCATCCTGGATTAATTGAAGTTGCAAAAAAACAGTATGAAAAATTTGCTGGTTATCATTCTTTATTTGGAAGATTGTCTGAAGAAACGTTGCAGCTATCTGAAAAAATTATTGAAGTATCACCTTTTGATCAAGGTCGTGTATTCTTTTGTAATTCAGGATCTGAAGCAAATGACACCATGGTCAAAATGTTATGGATGTTAAATGCAAGAATTGGAAAGCCAAATAGACGAAAAATTATAACAAGAATTAATGGATATCATGGCGTTACTTTAGGAGCTTCTTCAATGACAGCTAAACCATACAATAAAGAGTTTGGTTTACCATCTGAAGAATTTATTCATATTGAATGTCCTCATTATTGGAAATATGGATTAGAGAATGAAACGGAAGAAGAATTTTCTCTTAGGATGGCCAAAAATTTAGAAGAAAAAATCATCAAAGAGGATCCAGAAACTATTGCGGGTTTTGTTGCAGAACCTGTACAAGGTGCAGGTGGTTGTATACCTCCTTCAAAATCGTATTTTGATTTAGTTCAGCCTATATTAAAAAAATATAATATTCCTTTTATCGCAGATGAAGTAATTTGTGGATTTGGTAGAACTGGAAATTTATGGGGTTGTGAAACCTACAATATCAAACCAGATATAATTATCTCATCTAAATGTTTAACAGCTGGGTATTTTCCTATGGGTGCAGTTATAGTTAATAAAGAATTTTCAGATAAATTTGTTGAAGTATCAGAAGAAGCAGAAGAATTTCCACATGGTTTTACAGCTGGTGGTCATCCTGTTGGATGTGCAATTGCTTTGAAAGCAATAGATGTAATTATGAATGAGGGTTTATTAGATAATGTAAAGTTGATGGAACCCTATTTTTTTGAAAGATTAAATGAATTTAATGATTATGAACACATTGGAGAAACTAGAGGTATAGGTCTTATGGCTGCATTAGAGATGGTAAAAAATAAAGATACAAAAGAACCATTTGAAGGTCATCTTAATATGGGAGATAAAGTTGCTAATTTATCAATTGATAATGGATTAATTTGCAGACCTTTAGGTCCTGCAATTGTTTTGTGTCCTCAATTCATAATTACTAAAAATCAAATTGATGAAATATTTGATTCTCTTCATAAAACTATAAAGCAAGTTTTTAATTAAGTTTCGTATTTAACTATAAAACCTGAATACTTAACATTACTAATGATACTATTTGGAATAACTCCTTCAACTAGAGCTAGTGATGGACCATCTTTAGCTTTTTCAGTAATAGATAGTATACTTTGCATATCTCCTTGAATTATGGCCTCTACTTCATCTTTACTTTCTTTATTTTGAATATAACCATTTAATCCCAAAGATATTGCTAAATCACTAAACCAATGTCTAAAGCCCACTCCCTGAACTTTTCCTTTAATAATAAGTCGATAAGTTTTTATTTCATTTGTATTCATTGAAGTATCAATATAAGTACTTTTTTTTATCATACAATCCTTCAATTCATTATATGAAAAAAAGTATAGTTTATTCTTCAATTCTTTTATTTTTTGCTGGAATTTTTTTTGTAACAAATGATGCAATAATAAACTACCTAACCCAAACAGATGTAAAATTTTATCATTTCATCTTTTATGGAATACCCATTTATTTATGTTTCCCCTTATATTTATTTTTTAATGGAACTTTAAAAAAAAATATAAAATGCACTAATTATTTTCCACCTATTTTCAGAGGTTTTTTAAATATCCCTTTGCCTTTTATTGCCTTTATAACACTTGAACAAATTAAACTTCCAGAATTCACAACATTAAATATGACTGCACCATTGATGGGAACGATTTTTGCTATTTTTTTACTAAATGAAAAGTTAAATTTCTTAACTTATATATCTTTGTTAATTGGTTTTTTAGGAGTTTTATTTGTTATTCAGCCTGGATTTGAAAGCTTTAATATTTATTACCTCATTGTTCTTATTGGGGTATTATTAATTACAATTACAACATTTATTGTAAATAAATATAATCATGTAACTACAAATATTGGGTATTTTCTTTATGGCGGTTTCTTTGTTCACTTTATTTCAATACCTTTATTTTTTATGAATCCATTAAAAGTAACTCTTTTTGAATTTATTTTAATTTCAACTGCTGCATTATTTATTAATTCAGCAATGTTTTTTGCAACTACTGCTTTTAAGATTGCACAAAAACATTATGCATCAGTATTTAGTTTAGTTTACCTCCAGGTTTTATGGTCATCATTAGTTGGAATATTTATATTTAATGAATATATGAATTTATATGCTTATATTGGAGCAATATTTATAGTTTTAAGTGGAATTGTTTCATTACCTTCACAAATAAAACAATTAAAGGAAGCAAATTAATGTATAAAATTTTATTATTTTTATTTCTTTTCTTTTTTAGCTATAAATCTTTTTCTAACGAAGTTAAGATTTTAAATGAAACCGTTGGCAATGGTTTAGAAGTAAAAAATCATTCAAAATTATCTGTTCATTACATCGGTAGACTCGAGGATAATACTGTTTTTGATAGTTCATACGATAGGGGGCAATTTTTTGATTTTCAAATAGGAGTAAGGAAAGTAATCCTAGGTTGGGAAACTGGGTTACTTGGTATGAGAGAGGGTGGAAAAAGAACAATATTTATTCCTTATCAATTAGCTTATGGAGAAAGTGGTGCAGGAAATTTAATTCCACCAAAATCAAATCTTATTTTTGATATTGAAGTAATAAAAGTAATTCCACCAGGGTATAAGGAAATAGATGGTTACCAATTAAAACTAGCGATGACTGATGATTTTAAAATTATAGATATTAGAAATGAAGATCAAATAACTAATAAAAATAAAATCCCAGGAGCAATACAGATAACAGCATTTGATAAAAATGGTAATTTTTTTCCAGATTTTTTTGAAAAGTATAAAGAAAATGTTCAAATAGGAGAGAAAGTTATTTTTATAAGCCAAAATGGAGACGTATCTTCAATTTTAGCTAATGGATTTGTTGAGCAGCTTAATCAAGTAAATATTTATCATTTAAAGGACGGAGTATCAGGTTTAGAAAAAATAAATTTTGATTTTGAGTAAATTAAATATCTATTTTTTTATTATTTTCAGCTGCATAATTAATAATAAATTGCCATGCTGATCTACCAGTTCTATTACCTCTTTGTAAACTCCATTTAATTGCTTCTTTTTCAGTCTTATCATTAAAAGGAAGTTTAAATTTTTCACAATACTTAAAAATTATATTAACAAAATCATTTTGAGAAATATTATGAAAGCCAATCCATAGACCAAAACGATCACTTAAACTTATTTTTTCTTCAACACTTTCATCTGTATGAATAGCAGAGGACCTTTCATTTTCTATCATATCTCTTGGCATTAAATGTCTTCTATTAGAAGTTACATAAAGAACAATATTTTTAGGCTGATTTTGTATACTTCCATCTAAAGTAGATTTAATTATTTTGTAATCGCTATCTATTTTTTCAAATGATAAATCATCAATAAAAATTATAAAATTATAATTCTTTAAATTTGCATATTTTTCATAAATAATTTCAATATCAAAAATATTATTTTTATTTAATTGTATTAATTTTAAATTCTTATTTTTTTTATTTATTTCATTAAAAACTGATTTAATTAGTGAGCTTTTACCATTACCTCTTGATCCCCATAACAAGGCATTATTTGTAAAATTTCCTTCAGCAAAATTTATCGTATTATCATAAATAGTTTTCTTTTGTCTTTCTATTCCAATTAAAAGATCAAGATCTATAAATCTAAAATGAGTGATTATTTTGAGGTTTTTTATTTTACTATCCCAAATAAATGCATTTCCTCTTGAGAGTGTAAGATTTGATAAAAAATTGCTTAAAAACATTATAAATACTTTATTTGATTTTTCTTATTACACAGTATAATAAATCTCTCAAATTAAATCATCATAGGTACTATTATGGAAGCATTTGGAACATTTTTACCACTTATATTAATATTTGTAGTTTTTTATTTTTTATTAATTAGACCACAACAAAGAAAAGTTAAACAGCACAAAGAAATGCTATCCAATCTCAAAAGAGGTGATAAAATAGTAACTTCAGGTGGAATTATCGGAACTATAAATAAGGTAGCTGATAATAGGGAATTAACCTTAGAAGTTGCTGAAAATGTTGAAATAAAAATTGCATCCGGAATGGTTGCAGATTTATATGCAATGCCAGAAGTTCAAAAAAAAGAACCACCAAAAGAAGAGAATAAAAGTAAATCTGGCTTCTCTTTATTTTCTAGAAAAAAATAAATTTTTTTATTAATGAAAAATTATCCCATCTGGAAATCATTTACAGTAGTATCATTAGTCTTATTAGGAATAATTTTTGCAATTCCTTCAATTATTTATGATGAAAATTCAGAAAATTGGTTTTTAAAAAATAAGATTAATTTAGGTTTAGACTTACAAGGTGGATCATATTTATTATTAGAAGTTCAACTAGATGTTTTATATAAAGAAGAATTAGATAATTTTGTCGATAGTGTTCGTTTGATTTCTAGAGATCAAGCTGTAAAAATTGAAAAAATTGATATTCAAGAAAATGAGGTTGTTGTTTTTTTTGGTAATAAAGAGAAGATAAAAGATATTAGAGATAGTTTTTTTCAAATGTACAGAGGAGTTACTTTACAAATTAATAACAATAAACTCAGTATAAAGTTAAATGATGAATATAGAAAAATTATTCAAGACTCAGCAATTAAGCAATCACTTGAAATTGTTAGAAAAAGAATTGATGAATCTGGAACTAAAGAACCTTTAATCCAAAGATCTGGTAAAAAGAGAATACTTTTACAATTACCAGGAGTAAAAGACCCAGAAAGAATTAAAGATTTATTAGGTAAAACAGCCAAACTTACTTTTCACATTGTTGATAATGATAATACTTCTGCTCTTCAAAATAACCTAGCTCCTTTTGGAAAAATTATTGTTCCAGACATGTATGATGAAAATACAAAATACTTATTAGACAAAAGAGCAGTTGTTGGTGGAGAAAATTTAGTAGATGCAAAAGGTTCTTTTGATCAAACAGAAGGTCATGCAGTATCATTCCGTTTTGATACAGAAGGTGCACAAAAATTTGGTAAAGTCACAACAAATAATATTGGGAAAAATCTTGCTGTTGTATTAGATGGTGTAGTGATCACAGCTCCTAGAATTAGTAGTGCTATTACAGGAGGCTCAGGTATTATAACTGGTAATTTTAATGCTCAAGAAGCATCTGATTTAGCAGTTTTATTAAGAGCTGGTGCTTTACCTGCACCTTTAGAAATAGTTGAAGAAAGATCAGTAGGCGCTGGTTTAGGAGCAGACTCTATAGCTGCAGGTCAAATAGCTGCTATCATTGGTATGATCTTAGTGTGTGTATTTATGATACTCATCTATGGAACATTTGGCGCTCTTGCTAACGTTTCGTTAATAGTAAATTTATTTATAATTATTTCATTATTAGGAACAATTGGAGCAACATTGACGTTACCTGGTATAGCCGGAATAGTTTTAACAATTGGAATGGCAGTAGACGCAAATGTTCTAATTTTTGAAAGAATTAAAGAAGAAAGTCTAAAACAAACAAAAGTTTTTCAGATTGTAAAAAATGGCTTCGACAGAGCCATGTCAACTATACTTGATGCCAATATTACAACTCTTATTGCTGCCGTGTTACTATTTGCATTTGGCTCTGGTCCAATAAGAGGTTTTTCAATTACACTATCTTTAGGTGTGATAGCATCAATGTTCACAGCTTTAATGCTTACAAATTTTTTAGTATATATGTACTTATCATTTGCAAATAAAAAGGAATTAAAACTATAATGTTTGGTTTAAATAAAATTATTCCTGTTGAGCCTAATATTAATTTTTTAGGTTTAAGAAGAAATTTTTTAATTTTTTCTATTTTAGCAATGCTAATTTCAATTGTTTTATTAAGTATAAAAGGTTTAAATCTAGGTATTGATTTTAAAGGAGGTACTTTAATAGAGGTTAGTACAAAAAATACTTCAATTGGAGAATTAAGAGAAATTTTATCTTCTTCTTATAGTGATGTATCTTTACAAGAATTTGGTAATGAAAATATTATTTTGATTAGACTTCAAAATAAAAGTAATCAAGAAAGTATAGAGACTGTTAATTCTGTTAAAAATTTAATTCAAGATAAAGTTGTTGAATTTAGGAGATCTGAATTCGTAGGGCCTACAATTAGTTCTGAGCTATTGTTTCGAGGTTTTCAAGCAGTCTCTTTTGCATTAATTGCTATTTTAATTTACATTTGGTTGCGTTTTGAATGGCAATTTGGTTTTGGGGCAGTTGTAGCATTAACTCATGATGTATTATTTACTCTTGGATTGCTCTCTATTTTAAATGTAGAATTTTCTCTAGCAACAATAGCTGCAATTCTAACAATTGCTGGTTATTCCATTAATGATACAGTTGTAATATTTGATAGAGTTCGTGAAAATTTGAGAAAATATAAAAAGTTAGAGTTAGTAGATCTATTTAATTTATCAGTTAATAATACTTTATCCAGAACTATAATGACAAGTTTAACTACACTTCTTGCTTTAGTATCTTTATTTATTTTTGGAGGAGAGGTTATTAGACCCTTCGCTTTAACAATGATTATAGGTGTAATAATTGGAACATATTCATCTGTTTTTATTGCGGTCCCAACTTTATTAATCTTTAAGTTTAGACCGCAAGATGAAGATGATTAAGCGTTATTTAAGTTTTCTGTAACTTTTTCCCAATTAACTAAATTATCGATAAAAGCTTTTAAATAATCAGGTCTTCTGTTTCTATAATCAACATAATATGAGTGTTCCCAAACATCACATCCAAGTAGAGGAGTGTGACCATGTACGATTGGGTTTTCTCCATTTGGTGTTTTAGTAATTTCTAATTTTCCATTATTAAGAACTAACCAACACCAACCTGATCCAAATTGACCAATGCCTGCATTAATAAAATCTTCTTTCATTTTTTCAATTGAGCCAATATCTGAAACTATCTTATTTTCGAGTTCAGATGGAATTTTTCCATCTGGATTATTTTTCATCACTTCCCAAAAATGAACATGATTTATATGTTGTGCTACATTGTTGAATACCGGAGCATTTTTTTGATAAGAGTTGATAACTATATCATTAACGTTATCGTCTGCTATATTTTGTTCTTTAATAAACTTATTTCCATTAGTAATGTAAGCCATGTGATGCTTATCATGATGCAACTCTAAAGTTTCAGCCGACATATACGGCATTAGAGCATCTTTACTGTAGGGTAGATCTGGTAACTCTAGATTTATCATTTTATTTCCTTTGATTTATAAAATTTTCTTTAAAAATTCACCTGTAAAGCTTTTTTTATTATTTGCAATATCTTCGGGGGTACCAGTTCCAACAATTTGACCACCATTTACACCTCCTAGAGGACCCAAATCAATTATATGATCAGCTGTTTTAATAACATCAAGATTATGCTCAATAACGATTACAGTATTACCTTCATCAACAAGAGTATGAAGAATTTTAAGTAATTTTTTCACATCATCAAAATGAAGACCGGTAGTTGGTTCATCAAGAATATATAGTGTTTTTCCTGTTGATCTTTTTGATAATTCTTTTGATAATTTTATTCTTTGCGCTTCACCACCTGACAAAGTAGTAGCTGATTGACCTATTTTTATATAATCTAATCCAACATCCATTAGAGTTTGTAGTTTTTGTTTTATTGCAGGAATTTTATCAAAAAATTTATAACCTTCTTCAACAGTCATCTCTAAAACATCTGAAATAGATTTATCTTTATATTTTACTTCTAAAGTTTCTCTATTATACCTTTTACCTTTGCAAATATCACACTCGACATAAACATCAGCTAAAAAATGCATTTCTATTTTTTTTACTCCATCACCTTCGCATGATTCACATCTACCGCCCTTAACGTTAAATGAAAAACGACCTGGTTTATAACCTCTAGCACTAGACTCATTTAAGTTTGCAAACCAATCTCTTATTGGAGTAAAACATCCTGTATATGTTGCTGGGTTTGATCTTGGTGTTCTTCCAATAGGAGATTGATCAATATCAATTACTTTATCGATATGATTAATACCTTTAAAGTTAAAACGACTTTCATCTTTATTTAAAGATTTATTGAAATACTCATCTAACCTTTG
>ENA-OSEY01002909-OSEY01002909.1-marine-metagenome-genome-assembly--contig:-NODE-2909-length-10768-cov-2.564868_pt1 | contig 10768 bp, 7 predicted proteins | sample MGYA00248465_ERZ534230 | MGnify/ENA primary metagenome ERZ534230 (study PRJEB26409, sample SAMN06344110) | marine metagenome | isolation source: Sea water from surface | place: Atlantic Ocean:Southern... | reverse complement strand
GGTTTTGGAAAATTTTTGTCGGTACCGGGTCAGGACTGCCAAGGTTTCTCAATGTTCCAGGTGAACACCTGCTGGGTGTGATGTCAGCCAATGAATTCCTCACCCGAGTCAATCTGATGCAGGCCAACCTTGAGGATCATAAAACACCATTGCCTGAAACCAAAGGGAAGCAGGTCATCGTCATCGGCGGAGGCAATACCGCAATGGATGCCGCCAGAACCGCGCTACGCCTCGGCGGGGAAGTGACCATCGTCTATCGGCGTACCCGGGAAGAGATGCCGGTCAGGAAGGAAGAACTGGAACATGCCCTGGAAGAGGGGATCCAGGTCAAATACCTGCGAACTCCCAGGGAATTCATCGGCAGTTCCAAAACGCATTTCGTGCGTGAGGCAATCCTCGATGTGATGGAACTCGGAGAGCCTGATACATCCGGAAGATGCCGACCGGTTGTTACTGGAAACACGGAAACGATGACCGTCCATCTGGCCATCATGGCCCTGGGTAACAGTCCTAACCCGATCGTCAAGGATGCCGAACCGGAATTAAAAACAACACGTTGGGGGACGATCGAAGTCGATACACAATCCCAAAGGACCTCAATCCAAAATGTCTACAGTGGAGGTGATGCGGCACGTGGAGGTTCCACCGCGATCAAGGCTGCCGGTGATGGACAAAATGCTGCCCATGAAATCATCGGGGGTGTGCCCTATAAGCGAAACGAAGTCCGGGAGCGTGTCGGAAAGGCTCTGGCTTACACGGAACAGGCTTTAGCCCCCGCGGAAATCCTGGAGAAAACCCAATTGGCAGAAGGCATTGTCGAGTTCCGGGTCCATGCCCCTCTGATTGCCAGAGCCGCTTTGGCAGGTCAGTTTGTGCGAGTTCTTTTGTCTCAGGATGGGGAATTCATCCCGCTCACTTTGGCCGACTGGGATGTCCGTCAGGGAAATATCGACCTGGTGATCCAGGGGGTTGGAACCAGTACCAAGCTGATGAATCAACTCGAACCTCAACAATCCTTTGCAGGCATTGCAGGCCCTCTAGGACGGCCGAGTGTTATCGAAAGGTATGATGATGACCGACGTGTCGTGTTTATCGCGGGAGGGGTAGGGCTGCCGCCGGTGCTTCCGATTCTCAAGGAACATCTGGAATTGGGCAACCAGACGGTATTGATTTTAGGATTCCGAAACCTGACCCAAGCCTTTTGGCATGAACCGGGACAACGTCTCGACCGTCTCCAGTCCGATTTCCCGAATCTGGAAGTGATCTATACCAGCGACGATGGAAGTTTTGGCCTGCATGGTCTTGTCACCCAACCCCTTGAAACGATGCTCAAACAAGCGAATACCCTTGGCCCGGGAATCGGTGAAGTGATTGCAATCGGACCACCGTTGATGATGCGCGCGGTCAGTGAATTGACCCGGCCTTATGGAGTGAAAACGATTGCCAGTCTCAATTCGGTGATGATTGATGCCACCGGAATGTGCGGTGCCTGCATGGTCCCCATCCATAAGGAAGACCAACTCCTCAGAAAACACGCCTGTGTGGATGGCCCGGAGTTTGATGCCCATAGCATCGATTGGGAGAAACTCCTCCCGCGTTTCAAACAGTTCAATCTCCAGGAACTGAGAAGTCAGGAATTGAAAGGACTTTCCTGAATATAGACCCCTTTAGAGATTTTCCAAAGGAATGCTCAGAAAAATCTGAATTCCTTTATTGAGTTGTTTGTGAAGCGGGCAAAAAACTGAGATTTTCAGAGGGCGGATTTCAGATCCGCTTCCACCAAAGGATAACCTTTTCTGAGCCAATGGACGATACCACGATTGGCGTGAAACACCTTCTGGTATCCAAGCTGTTGGGATAATGCCTGACCGATGTAGTAGGTTCTTGATCCCGAGTGGCAAATCAGGACCACTTCTTCATCCTTTTTGATCAGGCCGGTGAAACGTTCGGGGAAACCCGGTGTGAGCACGCCATTTTGATCAAAGGCGGTCATCAATCTGCTTCCCTCGATCACACCCGTATCGATCCATTCATCCTGACGCCGGATGTCGATAACCGGCACTCCCCGTTTGAGCATTTCCAGAACCTGGCTGGAATCCACTTCGCTCAATCCTCCGGAAAAGGCTGACCCAGATAATGAAAGCCAGATCCCGATGAGAAGGAATGATTTCCGCATCAAATGATACCAACTGCTGGCAACCATAGATTTTTCACTCAGATTTACTGACCCCATTGCGGTTATCGTGCAGAAATCCGTTTCGGCAGATGAATTCCTTTTTGCTTCAGGCTGCCGGGGAAACCTCTGCCAAACTGCGTAAAACCAAGGCATTTTCCGTCATCCTCTTCCGGAACTTCTTGATGTTCCTCTTGTTGCAGAATTTGGCTTTGGGGTGTTTGCGATTGTAACGTTGAACCCTGGTCTGCTGGGACCTGCCCTTACTCATTCCCATGTTGATCTCCTTCCTGAAATTTATTTTTGGAAAACTGATCCTAACGCTCTCTGTGAATCAGTTCCAGTCAATTACAGTTCAGTTATTTTGTAAGAATCAGATCACCGCATGATAAAAGGATTGGCAGGGGTCGTTTGCTGTGCGATCCAGACGGATTTCACCTGGAGGAATTCCTTGATCGATTCCTGCCCGCTTTCCCTACCCTTACCCGAACGCTTGTATCCGCCGAAGGGACTCATGAAGCTCACGGCCCGGTAGGTATTCACCCAGATGGTTCCGGCTTTGAGTTTTTCGGACATCCGCAGGGCTCTTCCGATGTCACTGGTCCAAACTCCGGCAGCCAGACCGAAAACGATGTCGTTTCCTATGGCAATCGCCTCGTCTTCATCCTCAAAGGGAATGACGGAGAGAACCGGCCCGAAGATTTCTTCCTGGGCGATCCGCATTTGATTGGAAACTCCGGTGAAGATGGTTGGTTCCACAAATCGGTCGCTCCTCACTCCATCACCGGCATAGGGTTTCCCTCCTAGCACACACTTGGCCCCTTCTTTTCGGGCGACTTCGATATAGTCCAGGATTTTTCTGTACTGGGGAGGAGTCGTAACCGGGCCGACATGAGTTTCCGTGGACATGGGGTCCCCGATCTTGGCTTCTTTGGCGACTTCTATCAGGCGTTCAACAAAGCGGTCATGAATGGAGCGCTGAACCAGCAGCCTTGATCCTGCGATACAGGTTTGTCCGGTGGCCGCAAAAATCCCGGAAATCGCACCCATCACCGCCGATTCAAAATCTGCGTCTTCGAAAACAATGTTGGGCGATTTCCCTCCCAGTTCCAGGGTGACTGGAATGATTTTCTTTGCGGCACTTTCATAAATTTTCTGCCCGGCCACATCGGAACCGGTAAATGCGACCTTGTCCAAATCAGGATGATCCACCATCGGCTGCCCGACTTCCAAGCCCGTTCCGGTGATACAATTCACCACCCCTTTGGGGAAACCAGCCTCCCGGATGAGTTCCATGAATTCCAGGGAAGAGGCTGAAGTGAATTCCGAAGGTTTGACCACGGCCGTGTTCCCTGCCGCCAGAGCAGGAGCCAGTTTCCATGCGAGCAGAAGCAACGGAGAATTCCAGGCGGTGATCATACCGACCACCCCGAGCGGTTCGTATCGTGTGAAATTGAAAATCCCGGGTTTGTCCGACGGAATGACCGCCCCTTCGATTTTGTCTGCCAACCCGCCGTAATAACGGTACCATTCCGCAAGATATTTGGTCTGGGCTCCCATTTCCGCAATCAGTTTGCCATTGTCCCGGACTTCGATTTCTCCCAGGCGAACGGCTTCCCGTTCAATGATTTCAGCAAGTCCGACCAGAAGCTTACCGCGCTGGGTAGGTCGCATGTCGGCCCAATCACTGTTTTCAAAAGCCTCTTTTGCCGCTTTAACTGCCAAATCCGCATCCTCTGCATTCCCTCTTGCAACCCGCGCCCAGATTTCGCCTGTGAAGGGGTTTTCACTGTCGAGATAGGCTCCCGATGAGGGTTCAACCCATTCGTCGTTGATGTAATGGTTATAGGTCTTCATAAAATCTCTCTGAAAAACGGTTCTTCTGAATTGGCTCCAAACTGGAATCTTCAGGTTCCAAGAGCATTCTTGATTTGGTCAATCAAAGAAAACGCGAACCATGAAATTCAAAAGGCTGATCTTGCCAACCCCTGGTTTGAATTTCAATCTCAGTTTTGGTTTCTGAAATTTTGAGAGCTTGGTTTGGGCAGGATTTTCAGGAAATCATCGACCCGAAATCAGGATTTCCTGTTTTTCTCTCATTCTGAGAATCGAATCTTCATCGGAGTAGTCTTCCAACCGATCAAGAGGAACCCAGGCCAGGTCCAGGGATTCACTGCTGATTTGAAAGTTCTTGCTGCCTGCCTGGAAAAGGAATCGGGCATCATAATGAAGATGGGCGGCTTCTTTCCGATTTTCAGGAATCTGATGGATATCAAGGTCCAGCAGGGATTCTGAAATAGGGCGGATATCAGGAATACCCGATTCCTCACGGGCCTCACGGAGGGCTGCATCCAGAACATCTTCTCCACCGTCCAAATGTCCTCCAAGCTGAATCCAGATTCCAAGCTTCCGATGATGGGTCAAGAGGACTTCATCCCGTTCTGGACAGAGGATCCAGCAGGAAGCAGTGACATGTCCTTTTTGCAAGGACCGTTTCAGACAGTCGGGTTCGTTCTCGACAAAGTCAATGTAATCGGAACACATTTCCTGCTCCTGGGGAAATTGGATCGCATAAGCCCGGAGTTTTTGGAGCAGGTGCCTGCGGTGCATTCAGAAAGGAATTTCGTCGCTGTTGGGCGGACCGAGGTTTTCCGGAAGCGGAGTTTCTTCCGCATTACCCGATGAAGGAGGCGGTGCGGAAGTTTCAGAAGCTGTCTCATTCAGACGCCAGGCACGAAGCGAATTGAAATACTTGACCTGCCCTTGGGGATCGGTCCAACGCCGTCCCTTGAGATCAAAATCTACCCGCACCTTCTGGCCGGGCTGGAACGAATCAAGCAACTCGCAACGGTCCTGTGCCAGTTCAAATTTGATGTATTCGGGATATTCAGGATTGTCCGCATATTCCAGCACGAACTCCCGTTTACGGAAACGTTCCGAAACCTGGACCGTATCCATGCATTCAAGCAGTTTACCAGTGATTTCCATGTTCACATTCAGGGAAAAGTTTTACGAAATAGGCAGTTCCTGTTCCACCAGGGAAACCCAGTAACTGGTGCCTATGGGTAGAATCTCATCGTTAAAATCATAATGGGGATTATGCAGCATGCATCCTCCATCGCGGTTACCGTTTCCAAGCCAGATATAACATCCGGGACGAGCCTGGAGCATGTAGGCAAAATCCTCGGATCCTGTACTGGGATCAGCATCAAGAATTACCTTGGTTTCTCCCACTACCCTGGCAGCAGCCAAGGCAGCCTTTTTGGCTTCCTGCGCTGTGTTGATGGTTGCCGGATATCCCTGCTTGATCCTCAGTTCAGCCGATGCTCCTAAACCAGAGGCAACTCCTTTGACGACACTTTCCATGCTCGAAATGACCTTTTCCCGCACTTCTTTTTTGAAGGTTCGTATCGAACCGCATAACTTGACGCTGTCGGGGATAACATTATAGGCATCTCCGGCATGGATCTGGGTCACCGTGACCACGGCGGAATCAACCGGGTTGATTCCCCGGCTGACCACCGACTGCAGAGCCGAGACCACCTGGGAAGCGGCAAGAATCGGATCGATGCATAGATCCGGCATGGCTGCGTGCCCTCCCTTGCCCTGGATCTCAAGATCAAAAGCATCGTTGCCGGCGAGCACCGGCCCGTTGTGAACCCCGATTTCTCCCGGTTCCATTCCAGGCCAGTTGTGCATCCCATACACTGCATCAACGGGAAACTTCTCGAAAAGTCCTTCCTTCACCATCACATTTCCGCCGCCGCCGCCTTCTTCGGCAGGTTGGAAGATGAAATGAACCGTACCCCGGAAACTCGGGGATTCGGCCAGAACCGATGCGGCTCCAAGCAGCATCGTCGTGTGCCCGTCATGCCCGCAGGCATGCATTTTTCCTTCGTTTTGGGAACGGTGGCCGAACTGGTTTTTTTCCAGAAGAGGCAAGGCATCCATATCCGCTCTTAGACCGATGGAGGGACCCTCTCCATTTTTCAAAGTCGCCACCACCCCTGTACCGGCAAGTCCCCGGTGAATGGGGAGACCAAAGCTTTCAAGTTTTTCTGCTACAAAATCTGAGGTCCATTTTTCCTGAAATGCGAGTTCAGGACGACTGTGGAGTTCCCTCCTCCAGCCGGTCATTTCCTCATGGCGTTTCTGGACACTGTCGTGAATTTCCATAGTTACTAGCGCTGAATAGATTTAAGAAACGGGAATCCCGTTTTTAATGACCATAAGGTGATTACCAGGGTTCGAAACCATGGCGATATCTTCCAGGGGATTTCCATCAACAATCAACAGGTCCGCATAGGCCCCTTCCACGATACGTCCCCGGTCAGGCATCCCCAGCAGGTCTGCAGCATTGGCATTGGCACTGACCAGGGCATCCTTCTCAGGTATTCCCAGTTCCACCATGTATTTCAGTTCCTGCTGATTTTTCCCATGAAGGTTGAACGGTGTTCCGGCATCCGTTCCCATTGCGATCTTTCCACCAGCCCGGTGAAACATCAGCACGGATTCTTTATGCCTGTCCTTGATCCGTTCGGTTTTTTCCACAACATACTCCGGAATTCCCTGGTCTGCATTGACCAAAATGTTTAAAAGAGCAGAGAGCGTGGGAACGAGGTAGGTTCCTTTTGAGAGCATCAGTTCAACGCATTCATCGGTCATGAAGATTCCGTGTTCAATGGAATCCATTCCTGCACGAACCGCGTTGAGAATGCCTGCTGAACCCTGGGCATGGCTGGCACAGGTTCGGTGGAATCGATGTCCTTCCTCCACTCCAACCCGGAGTTCGTTTTCGCTGTAATGCGCATCTTCAGGATTGACTCCGGGAGTCATCACTCCTCCGGTAGCCATCAGTTTGATGACATCCGAACCGGCATGAACCTGCTCCCTGACTGCCTTGATCACTTCATCCGGCCCGTCCGCAACCCTGCCATGCTGGTTTCCATGACCTCCGGTCATACAGATGATCTGGCCTGCGGCACGGATGGTAGGACCGAATTGCTCTCCGGAATTGCAGGCATCCCGGACGGCAAATTCGAGAAAATCCCTGCCGCCCAGGTCTCTCAGGGAAGTGGTCCCCCCGGAAAGGCTTTGCTGGGCATTCGCAAGGGCCCTCATGACAATCTGGCCGGGTTTCAATTTCATCACCTTTGCTCCCGGATCGGCTTCTCCGCAATAGACCAGATGGACATGACAGTCGATCAATCCCGGAAGCAACGTACCTCCACTGACATCAAAAACCTCACCGTCAAAACCGGAAAATTCGGTTTGGGGAGCAATTCGTTGGATCTTTTGATCCTCAACCAGCACGGCATGATCATCCAGGGTGGAACCCATGCCGTCAAAAATCCTGCCTCCGCTGAAAAGTGTACTCATCTCATTTTCTGTGTTGAATCCTCTCAATGACTTCCGTACTTGACCGGAAATCAGATAATGACTATATTATTGGATTTACTTCTTCCGTATTCAGGCGTGATTCAGTCGGGTCCATTACATGGGATGACATCCTGAACGTCATTGCTTTCGGAAAAAGTTGGACGTAGTTGCAAAAGCATCTGCATTTTTTCTACAACCCTTAGATGTCATCTGAACGGAAATTGTTATGCCAGGAAAATCAACGATCAAGCACAAAACCTGCCGGGCTCTGGGAGTCAACCTGATCGGCAGTCCACGTGCGGCCTTAACTCTGAGTAAAAGGCCCAACCGCCCGGGACAGCATGGTGCCAACCGCAGGCAAAAAATCTCTCCATTTGGGGAACAGCTTCAGGAAACCCAGAAGCTGAAGTATTTCTACGGAGTGAGCGCCAAGCAGCTTCGCAGGTATTACAAAAAAGCCTCGATGTCACGGATGCAGACCAATATTGCACTGGTCCAGCAGTTGGAGACACGCCTCGACAATATGGTTTACCGCATGGGTTTTGCGGGAACCCTGAGGGCTGCCAGGCAGATGGTGGTCCACCGTCATCTGATGGTCAACGGGAAATCGGTCAACAAACCCGGATACCAGGTGAACCCTGGAGATGTGGTTCAACTCCGGGACAAAAGTAAGAAGATTGAGCGCTACAAGGATTGGTTCAATTTCTTCGAGCAGCAATTGAACTACATCAGCCGCGACCCTGCAAAGATGTCGGCTTCCCTGGTTCAATTACCCGAGCGGGAGGAAATTCCGATTCTGGTGGAAGACCACCTGGTGGTTGAATACATGGCGCGTTAAGCGCTTTTCAACCCTAAGCGTTTCTGCGCGTTGAACTTCTTTCTGCGCGTTTTACAATCCCTTTAAGCGAAGGGATGAATTTCACAAAACCCTTCGCTTCAAATTCCTCTAAAGCACATTCCCAAGAGTCCTTGTGAAAACTTCCAAGCAGATAAGACAGGAATACATCTCATTTTTCACTGAGCGCGGACACAGCTTCGTCCGCAGTGCACCGGTGGTTCCCCATGACGACCCGACTTTGCTCTTCACCAATTCCGGGATGGCCCAGTTCAAGGACATCTTCCTTGGAACCGGAAGCCGTGATTATAACCGCGCGGTCAATTCCCAGAAATGCATCCGGGCCAGCGGAAAACACAACGACCTTGAAGATGTCGGACACGATAACTACCACCACACCTTCTTCGAGATGCTCGGAAATTGGTCTTTTGGAGATTATTTCAAACAACAAGCGATTGTCTGGGCCTGGGAACTGATCACCGGGGTTTGGGGACTTCCTAAAGAAAAACTCTGGGCTACGGTTTTTGAAGGGGGTGACGGGGTGGATCCTGATGAAGAAGCCGAACAATTCTGGTGGAAAGAAACCGACATCCAGAAAAACCAGGTTTTACGATACGACAAAAGCGATAATTTTTGGGAAATGGGAGAAGTCGGTCCATGCGGTCCATGTTCCGAATTACATATCGACCTTGGAGAAGGAACCTGCCCCCTTTCAGACCAACATGAATGTGCAGTGAATGTTGAAGGATGCTGGCGTTTCGTGGAACTCTGGAACCTGGTTTTCATGCAGTATCAGCGCTTTCCGGACCAGCACCTTGAACCGCTTCCGGCACAGCATGTCGATACCGGCATGGGATTGGAAAGGATCTGTCGGGTTTTACAGCAAGTGGATTCGAATTACAGCACCGATCTCTTTGTCCCGATTTTAGGGAAAATTTCAGAGGTTACCGGAACCGAAGACAAAGAAGGTGAAATCGGAGTTGCCTATCGAGTGATTGCCGATCATCTCCGTTCCCTCAGTTTCGCCATTGCTGATGGCGCCATTCCTTCCAACGAAGGACGGGGATATGTTCTTCGCAGGATGCTCCGTCGTGCGACCCGTTTTGGCAGGGTTTTGGGGATGGAAAAACCCTTCATCCACCAACTGGTGGGAACCCTTTCCGAAGTCATGGGAGAAGCCTTCCCTGAGTTGCCAGCCCAACAGAAACACATTGAAAAGGTGATTGAATCGGAAGAATCCAGTTTCGGCCAGACCCTGGACCGTGGGCTGGAAATCTTTGAGCAAATGGCGTCTTCATCCGGAACATCGGAACGGGGAGGACTTTCAGGCGAAGATGCTTTCAAGCTGTATGATACCTATGGCTTTCCCGTGGATTTGACCCGTTTGATGTGTGATGAACGCGGATTGAGTGTGGATGAGACGGGTTTTGAAAAGCTCATGGAAGAACAACGGACCCGGGCCCGGGAAGCAGGGAAGTTCAAAATGACCCTGGATGACTGGACTGAATTCAAAGAAGGAGAATCTGAATTCGTCGGATATTTTCAATTCGAAGCCGAATCAGAAGTTCTCCGTTACAGCAGTTCTGGAAATGATGAATGGCAGATCGTTTTGGAGCAAACACCGTTTTATGCCGAATCGGGAGGCCAGGTTGCGGATCAGGGGTCGCTGATACAGGACGGAAAGACTTGGCAGGTATCCGATGTGCAGAAACAGGGTGGTTCGATCGTCCATTACTGCAAAGGGACTGATAAACCTGAATCCGGGAAAATCAAAGCGGTCGTCGATGCTTCCAAACGCCTGCAGGCAACCAACAACCATTCTGCAACCCACCTGATGCTTGCCGCAATGCGTGAAATCCTTGGAACTCATGTCACCCAGGCGGGATCAATCGTTCATCCGGAATACCTTCGTTTTGATTTCACCCATCCTGAAAAACCAACCCAGGAAGAAATGGATCAGATCGAATCCAGGGTGAATGACAAAATCAGGGAAAACATCCCAACCGAGATCTATCAGACCGAATACCAGAAAGCGATTGATTCAGGAATTGTCGCCATGTTTGGAGAAAAATACGGGGATGTGGTCAGGGTGATCAAGCTCGGAGATTTTTCTGAAGAACTCTGCGGCGGGTGCCATGTTCAATCCACCGGACAGATCGGGCATTTCCGCCTGGTCTCGGAGGAGGGAATTGCATCCGGAATCAGGCGGTTTGTCGGAGTCACCGGGATTCAGGCTGAGTCCATCAGTCGCCAGGAGAACAGAGTGGCCCAAAATCTAAGGCAACTGCTCATTGTACCGGTAGAGAAAGTCACCGAGACCGTGGAAAAACTGCTTGATGAAAAGCGGGGGCTAGAAAAAGAAATCCAGGAGATGCGGAAAC
>ENA-OSEY01002908-OSEY01002908.1-marine-metagenome-genome-assembly--contig:-NODE-2908-length-10770-cov-1.962031_pt1 | contig 10770 bp, 12 predicted proteins | sample MGYA00248465_ERZ534230 | MGnify/ENA primary metagenome ERZ534230 (study PRJEB26409, sample SAMN06344110) | marine metagenome | isolation source: Sea water from surface | place: Atlantic Ocean:Southern... | reverse complement strand
AGGCGCTTTTCCTGAAAACGAATGTCGTTCCCAAGCAGCTCATAAAGAGGTCATTGGGGAAACGATAATAAATAACAGTTCCACTCGAACTAAGTACAAGTAGAGTCCTTCCAAGGGAAGATTATCAGTAGAGTTGAGCTTGGACCACCGTTAATTTTGTTTGTCGGAACAGTCCCGGAAAACGAATTCCTTAGACCAACCCTCTCCGAATCTGCAAGGCAGATACAACTATTATCACTGCGAAAAAAACACTCAACCAAGCAGGGATGCTTAGTCCAATGAAAGACCAGCTCACTTCAGCGCAATTACCCGAGCCTGAAGTCATCGCAACAATCAAGTCCCAAACGGGGAAATTCTCCGCCATATAGGTGAAGCCAGGCCCACAAGCCGGCATTTGATCAGCAGGTAGAGTTTGTAGCCAGAGTTGTCGCAGGGAAAAGCCTGTTCCAATGATCGCGCAAGCAGCGGTGAGGAGAGGATATATGCCCCAATTCGGATTGTGCATGATCCCCACGAATGCCACGAGCGCACACGCGAATAGCCAAAATCTCTGCATCATGCACAACGCGCAGGGCTCCAGAGACAGTGCATGTTCCATAAATATCCCTGCAGATAATAGGGTGCCAGACAGAAAGAGCACCGATATTGCCAGATCCATTGACGAGAAATCTCGCATCTTCAAGTAAAACATATTAGTTAATGTTGACTATTATTTTCCCAGTCGCAGTTCTCTTTGCAAGACAATTCAATGCATCGGAAAACTCTTCTAGTCGGAACTCTGCTCCAATCAGAGGGCTTATTTCCCCAGCCTTGTGCAAGTTTAGGATTTCGTCAAAATTATTAGAATTCTCCTTAGGGTACCTTGCACTGAAGGAGCCATAGAATACGCCAATGACCTGGCAGCTTTTCAGCAGAATGAGATTAGTTGGAACTTTGGGTATATCTCCACCTACGAAGCCGACAACGAGAACGCGACCGTACCAATTGATGCATCTCATGCATTGATCGAAGAGTTCTCCGCCAACAGGATCGTAAATGACATCCACGCCTTTACCGTTCGTTATGCCCTTGACCTTGTCCTTTAGCTCCCCGTCTGCGTAATTGATTAGATGATCCGCCCCGGCGTCCTTGGCGACTTGAAGCTTCGTTTCGGTTGATGCAGCCGCTATGACTGTTGCCCCCATTGCCTTACCTAATTCGACAGCTGCCAGTCCCACCCCGCCCGCAGCGCCAAGCACCAGGAGTGTCTCACTAGCTTTTAAATCGGCCCTCTGTTTTAACGCATAGTAAGAGGTGCCATAAGTGGTGCTAATTCCGGCGGCGGTTTGAAAATCTAGGTGATCTGGCTTTTTTTTGAGAACTTGACTGGGGACAGATATTTTTTCGGCAAAGCAACCATGACCGATGCTGCCAAAAACTTCTTCTCCAACCTTATAGTCCGAGACCTCATCTCCAATTTTCTCGACTAGACCGGAAAATTCGCCACCTGGTGAAAAAGGAAATTCAGGTTTAAATTGATATTTTCCCTCGATCATAAGTATGTCAGGAAAGTTGATCGCACTAGCTTTAACCTTCACTAAAACATCTGTGGGGCCAACCATGGGCTCATCTATTTCCTCAAGACTAAGGGTTTCCGGTGTGCCAAAGTCTTTGCATAGGACTGCTCTCATTTCATTTTTAACCTCATCTTTTGGATCCCGGATATTAACGCGACCATAGCGCGCGTGACAGTTCCATATAGCTAGTCACGAAAGGAGTCAAAAGCGTTCCAGTCAGCTGTGTGATCTACCATTTCATTAAGACAGCTCCGAAACGAAAACTCGCATTTTTTCAAAGCGGAACTCATTGATTGGATCGAGGGATCAGAAAGTTCAGGCCTCCCCAACCTTCTCATGACGCCAGAAGTAGCAAGCTCGATATTGCTCCAATGCTGATATCCTGCCAAAAGATCGTTGTTCCGCATAAATGAAACGAATTCCTGATTTCTGTTAGGAATATAGGCATCAAATTTTTTAAGAGCACGATACGAGTCGCTAGTGAGATCTTTTAAAGCTACTTTTGACCAGCATGCCCAGTTATTCGCCAAGAAGTGATCCGCTAAGATATCAAAGTAGATAGGGGCGAACCGCCGAAGTTCCTTGGGATAAAAACTGCTAGCTGGCTTCACAGATTCGCTTTTGTTAGAGAGCGCGTCAATTCTTCTATGAAGCGTGATCCCGGCAACTAAGTCTCTGGGCCAGGCTTGGTTAACTCTTCCTTTGTGAAAGTCACCTATTATTGCTCCTGCCAAGAGTCCGTCACGTTGTTCCGAACTGCACTTCCATTGGAAAGAGGCTCTGTCGGCCAGCATACAATGAGCCAAAAAATTCACCAGCGCGTCAGACAGCCACGTAGTCTGCGAGAAATTTATCGAAGGGGGCTTCGGGTGACTGCTCTAGGTCCTTTTGAGTTCTTAATGATCTCTTGACCTCTTTGTCGTAGATCTCTTGTCGTATTTTTGAGAGCGGACTAGCCCTAAGTGTCTGAAGATGTTGGCTCGCCAAGTCTAGTGAAAAGTCGATAAAGGACCCACTCTTTCTTACGGAGTCGAGAATCTGAGAAGAAAGTGTAGTTTCGGGCTCCCTCGTTTGCGCGAATCGTTTTTGAAAAGAGTGACTATAAGCTCGAGTTTTATTCGCCTTGTCCAAGATTTCAGCGGCTGCCAAACAAGCGTCTAGAACATCCTTAGCGTACTCGTGAAGAAGGCAGGATCTTCCGTCTTTACTGAGTCGTAGTTGTTCGTCTCTTCCCGTCTTGGCCACTAGCTTTTGGTTCTTATCGATTGAAGAACGTTCTTTGGGGCTATCTAGAGGACTTTTTGAAATAGCACACGCTAGCAAAAACGTATCTATGAAGTAACAGGCTTCAGCGGAAATACCGCCGGCTTCAAAGGGATCAAGATCAATACATCGAACTTCGAGATACTCAATACCATTTTCGCGCAAAGCGTGGATAGGTCTTCGATTAGAGCTTGAAGTTCGTTTAGGCCTGATATTTGAGTAGAACTCGTTTTCAATTTGTAGGATCGCATCGTTGAGTTGCTGATAGTTGCCTTCGATTGGTTTGAACCGTTGATAAGGCCCATAGGTTTCTGTAAGGCCAGGAGTAAGCGCCTCACAGTAGGCTTCAATGGAGTTGTATGAAATATCGAGATTCTCTTGGGCTGCACTAACATAGCCAACATCGCTCATACGAAGACATGTCGCGAATGGAAGCCCGAGTAACCCCTCGGCCATCTCCACCAGAGAAGAGGATTCTTTGTGATTAAAGGATAAGTCCGCTACGGGAGAGCCGCCGAATAAGTAGATAAGAAGCCACGAATATCTGCGGAAGTTTCTCATCATGCCTAGGTAAACCGAAGTTTTTGTAGGTTCGTCTGCTATACCCAGTGTTTGCCAAAAACTTTCCGGAAAGGAGAAGTTGTAATGAATGCCAGACACCATTTGCATAGTTTTCCCATATCGGTTGCCCAACCCTCGGCGATACACGGTTTTGGCAATGCCGGCATTTGATGAACCGTAAAGACCTATAGGTATATCCTCTGGATCTGTTGGAAGTATGCAGGGCATGCTACAAGGCCAAATTGCTTCGCCTGTAGCTAAGTTTTCCCAAACAAAACGGTGTATGTCATTTAACTCGTCCAGACATTCGACGGCTTTTGGGTGGACAGATGTAATGAGCTCGAGTTGCGCCTCGCTAAAATCAGTGGTGATCCAAGAGTGGGTTAAGGCCGAACCGAGGCCGACTGGATGTGGCGTAAGCGAGAGATCACCGGAGCCGTTACAGCGCAGACTTTCCTTTTCAATGCCGCGCTTGAGTTCGGCGACGCAGGATGGGTTGGCCTCTACTCTTGAAAAGATTTTTTTGTCTATTTTCAATTAAATAGAAGCCTAGTGTTATGGCTATTCTGAATTTTCACGCCTGATTGGTATCCTTGCTGCAATCTAGGTTTATCAATGAGATATGTCTGCTTTCCTCGCAAATATTTTTGTTATTTGTTCACGATCATATTCATAACGTTTGTTGCAAAAAGAACAGTCTACTGAAAGTGTGCCTTCTTCCTCAATAATTTGGATGGCCTCTTTGTAACCGACCAGGATGATTGCGTCCTGACTCTTTTCACTTGAGCATCTGCAGCCGAATTTGATTTCTTTGGGCTCAAAAATTCTGTGTTGATGTTCATGGAACAATCTTCTGACTACTTCTGGGGCTGGAAGGGAGGTAAGCTCGTCATGCGTTACCGTTCCAGCCAAGATGTTGAGGGTATTCCAAGTATCGTCAAAGTCATCATTAAGCGAACTTGTGTCTTCGTTGGTTGGTAATTTTTGTAAAAATAGACCTGCGCTTTTTCCGTTTAAGCATTTAAGAACGAAGCTTGTGAGTAACTGCTCAGAAGACTTGAAATACGAACTAAGACTTTGAGCAAGGCCTTCTCTTTTGAGCTCAACTATTCCTTGGTAAGGCTGCATTTGCTTATCGCTCTTGGGTAAAAGCGATATTGCTAGCTGATTGCCTGAAATCAAAGAGATACCAACTGACTCTCCCTCTGATGATTTGACCTTTTCATTATTAATAGCCAAACCTCTTATAAAATGGCCTCCATGGCATTCAGCAACGAGTTTAGAAATTTCCCCTTGGCCCTGAGCCTGAAGGGTGACTGATCCATCAAATTTTAAACTGTCCGCCACCAAAGAGACGGCAGCCAGTGCCTCGCCCAAAAGATTTAATCCCTCGACCGTGAGATCTTGATATTGCACGGCTTCCACGTAGCTTCTAGTTAGTTGCACGATTCGTCCCCTGATAGGGGTATTGGAGAAAACAAACTGGTGCAACAGATCCATATTCTTCAGCTCGACTCAGTAGGAATCTTCAGATGGGAGGGAGCTAGTCTTCTTCAAATCTCGGAGCGCCTGTCTATCGTGCTTCCCCGGCCTCCTATTTGGTATTTTTAAGCCTGCTCTCTCCATCTTGCGTTGAGCGACAATTTTTTCTCGGAGCTCTACGCTCTCGTCGGTCTCCCGATAAAGTCCTTGGGCTATGGAGGCCGATTCGCGCCTAGAGGATAGAGCATTAACAATCACAGAAATTTGAGAGGTCGACTGACTGATCTTTATTTCATCACCAAGACTGACAAATTTAGAAGGCTTAGTCTTGTTGCCATTGAGTCTGATTTTGCCGCCATCGATGGCTGTTTTTGCAAGACTTCTAGTCTTGAAGAAACGAGCGGCCCATAACCACAAGTCTAATCTCGTATCCTGACTTTCTTTATTCTTCACGTGAAAAGTTCAGCGAAGTTATTAATTCCAATGAACTTCGATGAACGACGGGATTCTTTTTGAGAGTCTGGCGTTTCAACGAATCTAAGATGCTCAATACCATACGAGGCCGCCGCTTCGAGAACTTTCTCGTTATCGTCGACCATCAAAGTGCTTGATCCCTCGAACCCAGTAGCGTTTTGAACTGCTGACCAGAAAGCTTGTTCCTCCTTTGGGGCTTGAAAGTCCTGACTGGAGAAAACCCCTTTCACTTTGTTGGTCAGCTCAAGTTTCCTGTCTTTTATCCCAAACGATTTTCGGTCTGCGTTGGTTGCAATAAAAGTGGCTTTCTTAGCGCTGATTTCGGACAGGAACCACTCGGCATCTTTTCTAAAAGAAATTTTTCCTTGCTCTAGTTCGTGAAGCTTTTCGATATCTATGTTGGTGAACGAAGACCAATAGTCAAAGCTGTAAAACTCTATCTTGCCCCTTACTTTTCGCATGTGGGCGTATAAATTTGAGCGCGACTCGCTCATTGAGAGGTTATGTTTTGTAGCGAATGCCTCTGGAAGAGCGTTATCCCAAACTGAATTGTCGAAGTGAAGATCGAGGAGTGTCCCATCAACATCTAGCAAAACAGTTTTTATATCGTTCCAGCTGCAAATCGCAGACATTTTGTTCTCAACCTTTCATTCTTTTCAAAACACTGAAATCGGCTCTCGATCAAACACAGATGGAGCCGTCTTCAGAATTTTATCAAAGACGCTAGTATTGGACGATATTTAGCGAGAAACTTATTTTGAAATTACCAGAAATTCTAAGCAAGAAGACCGTCGCCCGCTCGAGACTTTTCAAGATAGAAACGCTTGATCTGTTATTCAGTAATGGAGTGGAGCGGACCTACGAAAGGTTACCTGCAGGATCAAGACAAGGCGTAATTGTAGTCGCGGTCAACGACAGAGAAGAGCTTCTCTTAACAAAAGAGTATGCGGCTGGCTTTCATGAATATCAGTTATCGTTACCCAAAGGCGCTATTGACGATCACGAAAACGCTATGGTGGCAGGAGCGAGAGAACTTGCAGAAGAAGTCGGTTTTGGGGCGAATAATGTTGAGTTCGTTAAGACGCTGACAGTTGCACCGGGCCATATGGGTTATGAAATTAGCGTTGTGTTTGCAACGGACTTATACCCAAATGAACTAGAGGGAGACGAGCCAGAGCCCATCGAACTCATTAAATGGCCAATTAGTGAGCTGGATACCCTGATTGAGTCCGATGATTTTAGGGAGGGGAGAGCGATAGCTGCACTTGCTCTCTGCAAGTCGCGTATCAAGCGCATCCAATCGAGAAGCTCAGGTTAAACAGAGGATTTATTATGGATAATTTCGTGCTCCCAACAAATTTGGAGGAAAGACTAATCACCCTTGCCAGAGAAGCCAGCTCGGCTATCTTGGATATATACAATACGGATTTCGATGTAGAAACAAAAACAGATTCTTCTCCTCTAACCTTAGCTGACATGGCCGCTCATAAGATCATAGTCAAGGGCTTAAGCGAATTAACACCGGATATTCCTATTATTTCTGAGGAATCTGTCTTGCCGGAATTCTCAGAGCGCTCGAAATGGCCAACCTACTGGTTAGTGGACCCCTTAGACGGAACGAAAGAATTTGTTAATCGAAATGGAGAGTTCACCGTAAACATTGCCTTGATAAGGGGAAATGCGCCTGAAGTTGGCGTTGTGTGTGTTCCCGTACAGGATCGGACCTATGTTGGAAATACGTCGACAATGGAAGCGAGGGTATATAGCGCTGCTGGTGAAAGACCCGCTAAGTCGCGAAGATTTTCAGAGAAGCCCAACGAGATAAAGGTAGTAGCGAGCCGTAGTCACGTTAGTGATGAATTGCGCGCTTATTTGGGATCGCTAGACGAGATCTTCTCGGGTGTAGAAACGATATCTATGGGAAGTTCATTGAAACTATGCGCTCTAGCAGACGCCGAGGCAGATCTTTATCCCCGTCTTGGGCCGACCAGTGAGTGGGACATTGCAGCGGCTCATGCAGTTTTGGTTGCGGCAGGAGGGCAAATTTATGTTAAGGATGGTTTACCGCTTACATACAATTTGAAAGAAAATATACTCAATCCCGATTTTATTGCGGTTGGTGATGCCTCTTTCCCGTGGGCAACGAATCTACCCGTTTTTCCTGGGGGCTAAGAAGTATCGGTTGAGAGGGGATTTGGCCTCGCTAGCCGGCCTGTATTCTGTGCAAATTGCCCTGCCGAGGAAATTAACACCAATGTAACCAGCTCCGGCCAGCGAGGTGGAAAAGCATACGGAAAACGAGTGACAAAAAGAAGTGGTTTTCGTCTCGGACGAACTTTTGTCTTACATAATTCTTTCAATGTCAGTAAGTTAGCTTGCCAGACTCCATTATATTTTCATTTTGTTGCTATTTTCATGGAAATCCGGAAGAAGTTATGAAAGAAACACTCGAAACATTACTTTCCGGTGTGTCTTCAGTCTCATCCGATATTGAGCAGTATTCGGATTGGGCAGAACATAACAGGAGATTACATCAGGATTCATTCTCAGCCATTGTCACAGCCAAAGTACCTCGACTTTTTCTCCCAGAGAGCTTGGGAGGTCTGGAGGTGGATCCCGTTACTTGTGCGAGGGTGTGTGAGGAAATCGCATTAATTGACAGCGCAGCTGCTTGGCATGTCATGGTGTTCAATTCAGCTAAATTGATGGCATCCACCTGGCCAACTGAGTTGGTAGAAAGTCTCTGGTTAGGCAATGCTGATCAGCTGGTCGCGGCCAGTGGCTACGTCCCTTTGACGCTCGAGGCAACAAGCGGTGGCTACTCAGTAAGTGGCACCCAGCGCTTTGTCAGCGGAGGGCACTTTGCTCAGTTCCTGCTTTCGCCTGCCGTTTTACGAGGTGAGTTGGGCATGGTGGTCGTTCCGATGGATCACTGCGAGATCGAAGATAACTGGCACACCCTCGGTATGAGGGGTTCTGGAAGTGTTGATGTTCACCTGAGAGGCGTTGAGATACCTGCCCTGAACTTCATAAGAACTGAAGACAAGCCTGGCGCGAATGAGCACTACGAAGGAGACCTGTACCGTTGTCCCTCGAGAATCGTTTTTGCGACCTATGTGCCAGTAGCCCTCGCGCTCGCAAAAAAGGCGATTGGATTTCTGAGCGGACTTGTTGAAGACAAAATATCGGTTGGTTCTGTCGCGAAAGTTAGGGATAAAAATGTCGCTCAGACCCACTTCGGAAAAGCGGTGGCAAAGCATCGCGCGAGCTATTCACTTTTTTACGAGGAATTGGAGAAAACATGGGCAAGAGCTAGAGAGGGACTTACCGCCACTGATTCGGAACGAGCAGATCTTTATCTGGCTGGAACTCATGCGGTACAGGAATCTGCGGAGGTTGTGCGTCACCTGGAAAGCATAGCGGCAACAACGGTCACCATGAGAAGCCATCCACTTGAACGAATTCATCGAGATATTGAAACACTACGACACCATGGTTTCGTTAACGAATCTCGGTACGCGAGCGTTGCTCAAATATATTGGGGAGCGGAATTGGACTATCCCCCCTTATTAAGATGAATTTCGTCAATCCGGTTGTTTAGTTCATGCTGCGATTTGTTCTTTACCATATTCGTTTTCAAAACTGGGATGCTTCCTCGAATTTTTTGGTGGAATTAAAAAAAAGAGCGAATATCTGGGGGGTTTGGAGGGGAGTATTTGGCCTTTCCTCCCGAGACTGCATTGTAATTTGCCCCGATACAGATTCCGACCAGCCTTTTATTGCGCCGGACGGAACAGAAGTTATAAAAAGCGTAAATCTCTCTTCAACCGCTAGGCCGCAGAGCTCAGCTCCACTCACCCAATCTGGCCTTTATGTATTCCGCACATTTGAAATCGACAGAGAAAATATTGAAGCGGCGGTCGATTTATCGACGCGGGGTTGGCTATATTTCGAAGACCAACCCGATTTTGCCGCTCAGCCTATCGCTTTGTTCGAAGTTGCTTCAAAAGCTTCGTCTTACTTGCTGTTGGTTACATGGTACCGGGACTTCAGGTCGTGGGAGCGATCTAGAGAACCGGATCCTGAAGCCACAAAAAATTTTGTCGCCAGACAAAAACTTACGCATTCGACCCTCGCAATTGCCACAAGACTATGGAAAGAATAATCGCGTGGATTCCAATTTGAGCGATCGAGAGAAATGGGATAAACGATACTTAGGTAGGTCATACGCAGATCGATCTTGGCCAAGCGCCTACCTCGAGTCGCTGCTGCGCCTGAACGACTCGTTGCCAAAAGGAGGAAGAGCCCTAGACGTAGCCTGTGGTCGGGGCCGAAACTCCATTTTTTTAGCTCGCAACGATTTTTCTGTAGATGCGATAGACGTATCTCCGGTGGCCCTTAGATATGGTGTTCAAGAGTCCATAAAGTCCAATCTCTCGATTAACTGGGTGCTGGCTGATTTGATGGAAAAGAAGCCGCCAATGCGAGCGCAAATAACTGCATCCTACGATCTGATTGTCATGTTTCGATTTGTGTCGAACGATTTGCTGGAATCTCTGGTTAGTATGCTTGCTCCCAACGGAGTGCTGATTTCGGAGCAGCACTTAGTCAGGTCTCAAAAAGACGAAGCAGACCGAATTGTCGGCCCAAGTAGCAATCGATTTAGAGTCGAGAAGGGTTCTTTAAAGCGCACCATCTTGAAAGCATCTTCTTCGGTTGACATTGTTGATGAATTTGAGGGTTTGGTTCAGGATCCAGATGGGGAGGTCGCGCAAGTCTCGCGTATTTGTGTAACGAGGAGGGGTTAATGAATTCGATTCCTGTAATTAGCTTGCATGACTATCGCACGAAAGGATTATCGGGTGTCGATTGCGATGCACTTGCGCACGCCTGCAAGGATCATGGGTTTTTTATTGTTGAGCAGCATGGCGGTGAACGTGCCGTCGATAATGCACTCAAACAAGCCAGAGAATTTTTTGCGTTACCTAAAGCCGAGAAAAAAGAAGTGCAGAGAGGGGAGAAAAATCCGCTCGGTTATTTTGACAGGGAACTAACGAAACGCAGAAGGGATCAAAAGGAGGTATTTGATTTTAAGACGTCAGGAAAATTGTCTGCTGATCCTATGCGACTGACGCCCTGGCCAACGTCTTTGCCTGGATTCGAGCCAGCGCTGACAAATTTTTTTTCAACGTTTGAGGGACTAGCGGAGGAAATTATGCGTCTTATGCTCGTCTCTCTTGGTTTTTCAGTTGAGGCGAGTCGAGTAATGTCAGAGGAGAATTTTGGAGAATTACACACAAGTGCTGCACGACTTAACTTCTATCCAATCGACGATCCACTGTCTGAGGATGAAGTAAAAAGCGTGACGCCGCTTGGGGACATGGCGTTGCATCATCACACCGATCCTGGCGCCATAACACTATTGATTCAGGAC